>CESJ01015513.1_pt1 | contig 55313 bp, 52 predicted proteins | sample 356311 | NCBI WGS metagenome assembly CESJ01 (sample SAMEA2621487, study PRJEB7988) | marine metagenome | biome: marine biome (ENVO:00000447); feature: surface water layer (ENVO:00002042); material: "saline water (ENVO:00002010), including plankton (ENVO:xxxxxxxx)" | depth 5 m
ATCTTTCACGGTATTCTCCTGTGCCCACAATAGGCTACTTAATGATTACCCGCAGGCTGTTTAAAAGGACTAAATTTTTGATTGCCATGGCGAGCAGTATAGCGGAATTTACCGACCATTTAAGAGTGCCACACCAGTGGTTTCTCATCGTCATCGAGCAGCTCACAGGCGTTATTTTTTGGCGGTACATAGCCCGTTCTTTGTGTTTCGGGTTGACGCATTTCGTAGGCGATCACCGCCTGCATACACAGCTCCCGCTGCTCGTCGCTCAGGCGCCTTCCATCCGGCCATTTGCCAATCTCAATGCCGCGCTTGAAGGCCTCATAGATCGCCGGCGTTAGCGTTTCGAGCAGATGTTTAAATTCCATATCATTGACCTCAAAATCTCAACCATAGGCTGTGCTGTATGAACGACTGAGATACGCAGCCTATTGCCGATTGGCCCGCTTATAGGATTCGACGTAGCCAAAAATCAGACCGAGCGCCATCCCCGCCAACAAACCACATAGATGCGCAGCATTGGCGATGCCTACTCCGAGTAACAAATCCAACACACCAGTCATACAAATCAACAACCAAGCAAGCATAAACCCGACCAATTCGCGGGGTAGGGCATAAATCGGGCTCGGAAACATCGAATGGTGTATCCAAAGGTATCCGAGCAGGCCATAGATGACCCCCGACATGCCGCCAAAACGCACTGACCCAGACCATAGGTATTGGCCAACATTGGATGCTACGGCTATCGCGAAAATCAGCATCAGTGCCTGAATAGAGCCCGCAGCACGCTCAATCTTGCTACCTAGGAGCCCTAACCAAAGGGCATTAAAAATCAAGTGTAGAGCGCCAAAATGAAGAAATATCGGCGTAATCAAGCGCCAATAATGACCATCTTCCAAGCCTCCGAAAACCAACATTTGCGGTACTGGAACGCCATAGCTACCAAATGCGTAGCCCACCAATGACAGCGCCAATAATGCACTGACCACCGGGTTAGCGAGCGCTGAAAAACGCGCTTTATCGACCATGCTTGGGGGGCTGAGATCACCTAAATCACTCACCGTCGGCAACCACGCCAAGGCGACTGCCCCAGCCCAACTTGGATCGACAAACGCTGTAAAAATTATTATCTAGCGGGTGAATCAAAGTGATTTCTTTGGGATGTTTAGCGATACGAATAACGTCACCAGGTTGCGTGGTGTAGTCATTGTGTCCATCGCAGGTAATCTGAGGCATCAATTCATTTCTCGTTCCAACGCGCAGTTCAATGCGCGCACTGCCCTGCAATGCAATGGCGCGACTACTCAGGGTGTGAGGGTTGAGCGGCACCACCACAATCGCGTCCAATTCTGGGAACAGCAGCGGCCCCCCGGCGGACAATGCATACGCTGTGGATCCGGTCGGGGTCGCGACAATTAAGCCATCCGAGCGCTGGCTGTAAACAAATTCGTTGTCCACATAGAGTTCAAATTCTAACATTCTCAGCGGCATGCCAGGGTGCAACACGATATCGTTTAAGGCCGTCCCAGTAGCAATAATACTGCCGTTGCGAATAATCGTCGTCTCCAGCATAAATCGCTGAGTGCGCTGGTACTCGCCGCGAACCACCGGCATAACACGGTGTTCGATGTCCTCGGGAGAGATATCAGTCAAAAACCCTAGACGCCCACGATTTATCCCCAGCAGCGGAATACCAGTTGCCGCGACTTTGCGGGCCATACTCAGCATGCTGCCGTCGCCACCGACCACAATGGCCAGATCAATGTTGCCTGGAAAGTCGTCAATGGTTCTTTGGGCCGCCGCTGTATGACCCATCATCTGCGCCGTGCGGGATTCGAACACCACTTCCAAACCGGCATCCAACAAAACTCCCTCAAGCTTGTATAAGGAGTCTTTCACCGCGAGAATATCGAGACTTGCAAGTAGTCCAATACGATTAAACTTGAACATAAAATTATCGCTTCCGATTGACAGGACGACCGTTCGCCATGACCTAACAGACCATAAAATGGTGGTTATGCCACGTATCATAACCACTCGGGTCATTTTTTTCATTAATCGCAAACAGCCTTTCGGTACGCCCTTTGTGATGCTCCCGAAATTACCTCGCAACAAACCTATAAATTTAATCATGCGATGAAAAATCACTTGTTTAGTCATCGCTCAATGATCGACAATAGAGGAAAGTTGATACCGCTACAGGCCATGGAGGGATTGTCGTGACAATGAAGATTAATACCGATCTCGAGCAAACAGTCGGCGTGCATTTCCAAGACAATGACTGGCGAGCCTCGCCCATTAAGGAAGTCCGACGCAAGATGCTCGAGCGCCACACTGCGATATCCGGGATCGCCACCAGCCTAGTCGAATACCAAAAAAACAGCTACTTTACCGAGCATACTCATACCTACGGCGAAGAATTTTATGTACTCGACGGTGTGTTTTCCGACGAACATGGCGATTATGCCGCTGGCACCTACGTGCGCAATCCTCCCGGCACCTCTCATTCACCGGCGGTAAACCTCGGTTGCACCATCTTCGTCAAACTCGGACAATTCCAACCGGGCGACGATAAACCCGTGATCGTAGACACCGGTCGGGCAAGCTTCCAAGCGTTGACGGAGCGACCCGGCGTTAGCGTATTACTCTTGCATCAATACCGCCACGAGCAGGTTGCAGCGGAAATTTGGACCGCCCAGCAACTGGTATCACTGGCCAATACTGGCGGCATCGAAATATTGGTACTGGCGGGATCGTTCACCGATCGAGGAGAGTCGTTTAACGCTCTAGACTGGCTGCGTTTACCAATCGGGGAACACTTACACGCGCAAGTATCCAACGTCGACTGCAAAGTCTTCCTCAAGTGCGGCCACCATATCGAGCATGGATTGGCTGCGGATTGATAAAATAGTCTCCACGTCTGCGATGGCAACAAACGAGCCTATTTAAATCCGCAGTCATGTAACCGCTGGCTCGCGCTGACAGGAATTAAATCGCGGTGATTATCACTCGCAAGATCGACTGCGATGGCTGGATTTGGCCGCCCAGCTTGAGACGTAATACCCGCTTAGGCGATAGCTTTAGGAAATAGTATGTCGAAAAAAATCTCATCCGTTGGCTCAGGCATCGATGCATCCGTCAGATCGATAGCGCTGATCGGCATGCCCGGGTCGGGCAAGAGTACGCTAGGTATACTGCTGGCTAAAAAGCTTGGCTGGCATTTTTTAGACACCGATATCGGCATCCAAACCCTCGCCGGAGAGACCCTGCAGCAGATCGTCGACGATCGGGGCTATATGCATCTGAGAACACTAGAGGAGCAAATACTCCTAAAGGTGCCCCTCTCCCAGCGCGTCATCGCCACCGGCGGTAGCGCGATTTATTCGGCCGCTGGCATGGCGCATATTAAAACCATGGCGACAATTGTCTACCTAAAGATGTCGGTTGACCAGTTGAAGCATCGTATTGACGACTACGGCCAGCGAGGCATCGCCAGACGCCCCGAACAAAGCTTTGAGGATTTGTATCTCGAGCGCGAACCCTTGTACCGCCAGTACGCCGACATCACCGTGGGTTGTGGCGAGCATTCGCCGCAACAGATGATCAAAAAACTAGCACTGGCGCTCGAAGGTTAAGCCAACACCGCGCGCATCGATTCGGCTAAGTAATCGATATTGGTGGTATTGATTCCGGCCAAATTCACCCGCGTCGACGAGACAATGTAGATGCCATATTGCTCTCTCAATCGATCGACCTGCTCGGTGGAGATACCTAAAAATGAAAACATGCCACACTGCTGTTGAATATGACTAAAGTCCAACCCGCCATCGTTCTGCTGTATGCGCTCGGTTAACACCCGACGCATCGCGTTAATGCGATCGCGAACCTCGTCCAATTCGGCACTCCACTGCGAGCGAAGTTGATCGTCGCCCAAAATCATCGCCACCAATAGCGCACCATGTGCCGGCGGCATGGAATATAACTGCCTTGCAACCGACATCGCTTGGCTGGCGACTATATCGGCCTGCGCCGGCGTTGCCGACACAAAGGTGATTGACCCCGTGCGCTCGCGGTAGAGACCGAAATTTTTCGAGCATGAAGAAGCGATGATCATCTCCGGAAGCTTCTCCGCTAAACTTCGAACGCCATAGGCGTCGGCCTCAAGGCCCTCCCCCAATCCCTGATAAGCGGTATCAATATAGGGAATAAAACCGCGTTCCAATGCCAGATCGCCAATCTCATCCCACTGTGCCTTGCTCAAGTCGGCCCCGGTTGGGTTATGGCAACAACCGTGCAGCAGCACAATATCACCCGCAGGAATCCCCCGTAGGGTTTCCATCATGGCGTCGGAATTGATTTTTCGCGCGGCAATATCATAGTATGGGTATTGCTCAATGGTTAGACCTGCGCCACTGAGTAGAGGCACGTGATTGGGCCATGTAGGTACGCCGATCCAAAGTTTGGCGTTCGGTTTGGCCCGAAAAATCAATTCACCACCCACCCGAAGAGCCCCCGAGCCACCCGGCGCCTGAAGCGTTCGTACCCGGTTGGCCGCGACAGCGCTGTGTTGGGCGCCCAACAACAACTCTAAAATAAGCTCGTTGTAGCGTGGATCTCCAGCGATACCTTGGTAGGCCTTGGTGTCCTCCAATTCCATCAGGCGCGCCTCGGCGTCCTTGACCGCGCGCATGACCGGCGTATGCCCCCGATCATTCATGTAGACACCGACCCCTAGATCGATTTTCTGCTCGCGGGGATCAGCCCTATAGGCTGCCATTAGACCCAAAATGGGGTCCATTTTTGTCGCGCTTAAATGTTCGAACATCGTGCGATTCCTCAATCTTTTAATGGATGAAATAAAGCTCTCTAAGTTACCAAACCAAGGGCCCATGGACGTCGGAACCCCGCATAAACTGTTCTACCAATTGGTTAAATTCCTGGGGTTTTTCGGCGTGCAACCAGTGACCCGTTCCGCCAATCACCTCGATGCTTGATTGCGGAAACAGCCGTCGGATCTCGTCTCGATGCTTGTTTTGAATATAGGCCGAATTTTCGCCCTTGATAAACAGCGTCGGTTGATCGTAGTGGTCGCCCTCAGGAGCGGCCATCAACTCCTGAAAATAATGCGCGCCAATAGCCGAGAGGTTTAATCGCAGGCGATATTTGCCATCCTCACCACGCAGCAAATTTTGCAATAAAAAACCTCGCACGCCGGGATCGCTTTCGTAGCGAGCTAAAATGCTATCCGCCTCTTTACGATCCCCTATTTCGCTCTGATCGATAACGCCCAATGCTTCGATGATCGGGCTGTGGCTCTGACTATAGCGCACCGGTGCTATGTCAGCCACCACCAGTTTGGCAATCCGTTCAGGATAGCTCAACGCCGCCTGCATGGCCACCTTGCCGCCCAAAGAGTGTCCGAATAACGCCGCACGTTCAACCCCTAGAGAATCAAGCATCGCAACAACGTCCGCAGCCATACTCGGCAGATCCATCGACGGGTCATGGGGCGACCCACCATGATTGCGAAGATCGACATTCAGCGTCCTGAAGTTTTCGCCAAGAGCCCTCGCCACCGACCCCAAGTTGCCCAACGAGCCAAACATGCCGTGCATCAGCACCACCGCCGAACCGCTGCCCCGCTCGCGGTGATTGAGTAGCATAGCGCTCATTTAGATGACTCAGGTCGAGCGCGCAATTGTCTGTACTTGTCTTTATTTTTTTTACCTTTGGCATAGAGAGCCGGGCGCAACAGGCGCCGCAACGCCGGAAAGAGGTAGCTCATCGCGCTCAATTTTCCGCTCGCCGCGGGCATCGCTATCTCGTTTCGAGGTCCCCTGGCGAGCGCCATTACGGCTTCGGCGACTTGCTCTGCGCTACTCATTGGCTGTGAAAACACGATATCTTCCACCGCATCCATGTCGTCCATAATAAATCCCGTATCAATTGGCCCCGGCGATACCACCCCCACTTGCACACCACTGCCGCGCAGTTCGTCAGCAATGGCAAAGGCAAAGGCACGCAAACCGGCCTTGGTTCCCGAGTAAGTCGCTGCGCCTGCCAGGGGTGACATCCCAGCGAGCGAGCCGACCATGACGATCGCACCAGACCCAGCGCGGCGCATCAATGGCAGTGCCGCAGTCGATAGGTACATGGGGGCGCGAATATTGACATCTGCCATCTGCGCAACAGCTCGCGCAGGTATTTTTTCCAAGGCGCCGCGCTGATGCATACCGGCGTTGTTGACCAGCACATGCAGCTCGCCAAAGGTCGCCTGCGCCTCAGCTAGCAACGCATCACACTGCGCGAGATCGGCAACGTCAGTCGGCACACCGATGACCCTTGTCTGAGTGCGCAGTTCATTGACCATCGCTTCCAGCGCCTCGACACCGCGTGCAGCCAACACCAGGTTGGCACCCGCCGCGGCAAATGCTCTGGCGCAGGCGGCCCCGACACCGGCTGACGCGCCGGTAATCACCACCGTCTTGTCGACAAACCCATCGATCATATGCATTCTCCCATTAGCCCTTAAGTAATAAATTATACGCGATTCATCAGCTGTTTTTATCCAGTAGAGCCTCGAGCGCAATCCCCAACTCGGGGTACTGAAAGCGAAAATCAGTAGCCAATAGTGCCTCCGGTAACACGCATTGCCCTTGGAGTAATAGCTCGTCAGCCATTTCGCCAAATAGCAGACGCGCCATCACAGCAGGCATCGGTAGCGCCGCTGGTCGCCGCAACACCCGACCCAACTCGCGACTGAACTGACGATTGCTCACCGGCGCAGGTGCGGTGGCATTCACCGGCCCACTGAGCGTCGAGTGATCTATGCAATGTTTGATTAAAGCCACCATATCGTCGCGATGAATCCACGACATATATTGCTCGCCATCACCCATAGGACCGCCCAAGCCCAAACGAAAAGCTGGCAACATCCGTGCCAGCGCGCCGAGCTCACCCAATACGATGCCGGTACGCAGATAACACACCCGACTACCAAGGCGTTCAAACCCGCTGGCGGCGACTTCCCAGCGATGACAAAGGGTATGGGAGAAACCCTCAGTCGCGGTCGATGACTCGTTTACCGGCTCCGTTCCGGGACCATAATAACCGATGGCCGAACCACTAATGACCTGTTCTGGCGGCGTGTTACGCCGACTAAAAAAGTCTACCAAAGCCTCGGTAAAATCGACTCGACTGGTAAAAAATTTGCTCTTGCGGGCCGCGCTCCACCGCCCATCCCCGAGCGGCTCACCCGCCAAGTTGACCACCGTATCGAAGTGTGTATCGGCATCGATATCCTCCAGGCTCGCACACAGCCGCACCGTTTTGGGAACAACATCGGCGGCGGCCGTGACATTCCGCGTCAATAATGTCACTGAGATTCCCGAGCGAATCGCAGAACGGCAAAAATGGCGGCCAATAAACCCGCTTCCTCCGGTCAGTAATAAAGACTTTGCCGGCATAGGATAGACCTCAGATAGACTTATATATAGAAACAAAATTGTACCACAGAGGAAAAATTTTCTTTGCCGCCGAATATCCAAATTGATACCATTAGCGGCTTTCTAAGTCGTCGTTTGACATGGTCTCTCCTACGGGTTGATCGAGTCGCGAGCGATGCACAAATAACCACCGACAATGGCCAACAAGGCGCAAATTATGAAGCTTACCGATACCGTACTAGCGGTTAACAACGACCTACCGATCCGCACTGATAGTCCAGTTCACAGCGGCAAAGTTCGCTCGGTATATTGGTTGTCCAATGCCGATAGTGCGCGACTTATCGAGCAACATAATTATCCTTTGGCGGCCGATGCCCCGTTGGCAATCATGGTGATCAGCGATCGCATCTCCGCCTTTGAGTGTATTTGGCACGGCGATGACGAAATGCATGGCGTGCCCGGAAAGGGCGCGGCCCTAAACGCCATTTCCAATCATTGGTTTGGTTTATTTCGCGAACAAGGATTGGCTGACAGTCACATAGTTGACATTCCCCACCCACTGGTATGGATCGTACAAAAAGCTCGGCCGGTCATGATCGAAGCCATAGGCCGACGCTACATCACCGGATCGATGTGGCGAGCCTATGCCGCTGGGGAGCGCAATTTTTGTGGCATCGACCTGGAAGATAACTTGCAGCGCGATCAGTTGTTGAGCGACCTGTTGATCACACCCTCGACCAAGGGGGTCTTAAAAGGTATCCCCGGTGTCCCCGAGGTCGACGATGTCAACATTACCCGTACTGACATCGAGGCGAACTACCGCCAATTTAATTTTAACCGGCGCGATGACATCGCTACTTATGAGCAACTACTCAGCGATGGCTTTGCCTTGATTGAGCGCGAATTACGCCAGCATGATCAGCTGTTTGTGGATACAAAATTTGAATTCGGCTACGTGACTAATCGCGAGGGTCACGAACAACTCATCTATATGGATGAAGTTGGCACCCCCGATTCATCGCGTATTTGGGATGGCTCGAACTACCGCAACGGCAAAGTCGTGGAAAACTCTAAAGAAGTCTTTCGCCAACTGCTCCTCGAACACTTTCCCGATCCAGATATACTGCTCAACAAGCAGCGCATGCCCGAGCGACTCGCGCTGGCTGAAGACAATCCCCTGCCGCGAGCTATGATGGAAAAAGTCTCAGAGACCTATTTGCAATTAGCGGAAAAAATCACCGGCCAACCGCTGCTTTTATCAGACAATCCACGGGCTGAAATTATCGACGTCTTGAGCAGTAAATACGCGCTCATAGATACCGATGTATAATTGCCCGACCCAAGGCCGCCGACGTTTGGGAATAGTGCCTGAATCGGCGGCTAAATCCATAGCAGCTGAGATCCGCAAGTCATGACATCGGAACAACAAGAAATCACCATAGACCTACCCAAACTGTTCAACTTGAGTGCAAATTTGTTGGTCGCTAGTTTTCAACGACAGTCCAAAGAGAACCTTAAACGCCTTTTCAAAGAACTCAAGCAAGGTGGTCGAGTGGATGCTGGGCAGATCACTGCTGAACAGAGCGGCGCGGTTATTCCGGTGCAGTTACAACTCGAGCGCAGCGCCTACAAGGGGCAATTCAATCTGCCCCATTTTAGCGCCGCCATCGATATGTTATTGCAAAAATTGGCCGGCGAAGTCCGCAAAGATCCGCAACTTCGCGAGCTGCGCACGCTGTCTAGCCCCGATAACCGCGAAATTGTCTTTAACATCCCCGCCGGTATTAAAATCGGCACCGAACTCAACGTACTGATGCTCTCGGTACTGCCCTGCGAAGACAGTCTGGTGGTGCGCTTATTATTTGTCGATGGCGAACAATTCGAAGGACAAGACTAGCCCGGGCGGGGAGTCCGAATCACCCACACTGAGGCGTTTTCAGTCGCTTTAATCGGCAACAAAAAATACCGGCCCGGCGGTCTCAAGGCGGCTAGATATAATTGTTCCAGGCTCAAGCGAGCCGCCCAAAATCAGGCTCGCCAGTGGATTTTCAACCCACTGTTGGAGCGCTCGCTTAAGCGGTCTAGCGCCGTACAACGGATCATATCCGGCCTGCAAAATATGCTCCACTACCTCCTCGCTGAGATCTAATTGCAATTCACGCTCCTGCAAGCGATGCATTAGGTGATTTAACTGGATATCTGCAATTGCGCGCATCGCCTCTCGTTGAAGCGGGTGAAACACTACAGACTCATCAATCCGATTAATGAACTCGGGGCGAAAGTGTTGCGCTACCACGTCCATCACTGCCGATTTCATCAGCGAATAGTCGTCGTCACCAGCGAGCACTTGGATCATGTCGGAACCGAGGTTAGAGGTCATCACCACCACGGTATTAGCAAAGTCGACGGTGCGCCCCTGACCATCCGTCAAGCGACCGTCGTCCAACACCTGCAATAAAATATTAAATACATCGCTGTGGGCCTTTTCGATCTCGTCGAGCAGTATCACCGAATAGGGTCTGCGACGAACCGCTTCGGTTAGATATCCCCCCTCTTGGTAACCGACATAGCCCGGTGGCGCACCGACAAGTCGCGCCACCGAGTGTTTTTCCATAAACTCAGACATATCGATGCGCACCATGGCCTCTTCTGTATCGAAAAGGAACTCCGCTAACGCCTTGCACAACTCGGTCTTGCCGACACCGGTCGGACCGAGGAATAAAAACGATCCATTCGGCCTGCTGGGATCAGATAAACCAGCTCGCGAGCGGCGCACCGCGTTTGACACCGCCGTCACCGCCTCGCTTTGGCCAATCACACGACGTCCCAGGTGGCGCTCCATATCGAGCAGCTTTTGGCGCTCACCATCGAGCATTTTGGCGACCGGAATACCAGTCCAGCGAGCCACGACCTCGGCTATTTCGGTCTCGGTCACGCGGTTTTTTAACAACTGTTTTTCGTGCATTTCCCGCTCGTTTGCAGTCGCGAGTTGCACCTCTAGCTGCGGAATAAGGCTGTACTGAATCTGCGCCATTTTTTCTAGATCGCCAGCTCGATAGGCAATTTCCAAATCTAGTCGCAACTGTTCCAGCCGGCTCTTAATGTCGGTCGTACCTTGCAAAGAGGCTTTTTCAGCCTTCCACAATTCATCCAGATCAGCGTATTCCGCCTCCAGGGAGGACAGCTCATCACGAAGCTTTTGCAAGCGCTTTTGCGACGCCTTATCGGTTTCTTTGGCAAGCGCCTCGCGTTCAATTTTGAGCTGAATAATACGCCGATCAAGGCGATCCATGACCTCTGGTTTAGAGTCCATCTCCATACGAATACGACTGCCCGCCTCGTCGATCAAATCAATCGCCTTGTCGGGCAACTGCCGATCGCTGATATAGCGCTGGGATAGTTTAGTCGCCGCGACGATCGCGGTGTCGGTGATTTCAACACCGTGATGGACTTCGTAGCGTTCCTTGAGCCCACGCAGAATTGCAATGGTGTCCTCAACACTCGGCTCATCGACTTGAACTTTTTGAAAGCGCCGCTCTAGCGCAGCATCCTTTTCCATGTATAGGCGATACTCGTTCAAAGTCGTGGCGCCCACGCAATGCAATTCGCCGCGCGCCAGCGCCGGCTTTAACATATTGCCCGCATCCATAGCTCCTTCGGCCTTGCCAGCGCCGACCATGGTATGTAATTCGTCGATAAATAAAATGATCTGCCCATCCTGTTTGGCCAGTTCATTGAGCACAGATTTCAAACGCTCTTCAAATTCGCCTCGAAATTTTGCGCCCGCCAACAGCAGACCGAAATCGAGCGTCAGCACGCGCTTGCGCTTCAAGCCCTCGGGCACTTCGCCGTTGATAATTCGCTGGGCAAGGCCCTCGACAATCGCCGTCTTGCCCACTCCGGGCTCGCCGATCAACACCGGATTATTTTTTGTGCGCCGCTGCAATACTTGAATAGTTCGGCGAATTTCATCATCTCGACCGATCACTGGATCGAGTTTTCCAGCCTCGGCGCGCGCCGTCAGGTCGATGGTAAAGCGCTCCAGCGCCTCCCCCCTTTGCTGGTCATCGGCATTGGTTACCGGCTCGCCGCCGCGAACCATTTCGATCGCGCTCAAGGCTTTTTCGCGATCGCCAAAGCGCGCCATCGTTTGACCTATAGCGGATTTTTCGCCGACCATCGCCGCCAGTACCATCTCACTGGAAATAAACTGATCGCCGCGCTTTTGAGCCGCTCTATCACTGAGATTAAACACTTTAACCAGCTCGGCAGATATTCCCACATCGCCCGTCGGTTGGCCAATTTTAGCCTGGCCATCCAATTGCTGCTCAATCTCGCTCACCAGGCCTTGAACATCAAAACCGGCTCGATTAAGAAGCGGCCGCACGCTGCCGCTGGACTGATTCAACAACCCTAAAAGCATGTGCGCTGGCTCTACCGAGGTGTGATCTCGACCGATCGCGATCGACTGCGCATCCGCAAGTGCGGTCTGTAATTGGTGGGTTAATTTATCCATTCGCATGGCTGATATCTCCTGTACCCAATTTGTTGTACAGTCTATATCTGGGGTTTTAACCGGCAGTTTTCAACCGCCGGCGGTCTCAAAACAACGATGAGCGAACGCCTGACAGGGGTCTTTAGCGGTATTTTTGGGGCGTAGATGACTAGCTCATTGCGCCTACAACCGGTCGCTCAGATCAGTGCGAGCCTGCGCGCGACAGCAGTGTTACTTTCTAAACGTCTGGCTGACGGTACCGACATAGCAGGAAATCATGAAGGGATAACTCTCGGTCACATAGTAACCATATTGACCTTGGTAGATCATGCCGTTGCATTCGTCGAGATCTCCAGCGTCGGTCCATTCCCAGTCCTGTTCATAAATACCGTTAAAGTCCCCTCCCGGATTGCTATCGGAGCGAGTGCCTCTGGAGCCTTGCCGTAGCGTATAGCCCGAGGTGGCCTTTCTAAAAGCGCCCGTCAATTGATCAAAAATATAGGATCCATAGATAGGGAACCCATCGGCGGCAAAGCCGATAACGGGGGAACCGTCGCCCACCGGCACGTCGTCAAACAGCGCGTTGGGATCGCCGTGATAATGATAACTGCCACTGTCTGGTTGGACATGAGCATTGTGCTGGTCGACACCAAATTTAGTCGCATACTCCAGGGCAACTAGCTGCCAATTGATGCCGCCGTTTGGACATCCAGCCTCGGTGTTCCCGTCGGCGTCGGCGCGCCTCTCCGACGGGTAGTAGCAACCTCCGGTTTTAATATCGACGACCACACCATTGAGCATCACCGCATCCCACATTTGTGCGCTTAAGGCATCATTTTGGGTCGCCTTGAGCGGTCGCCGACTGAATACAAATTGATTGCTTTGCTTGACCACATCGGCCCTAAAATTGGCTGACGAGTCATTAAAATCATGATTTGGAATATTGTCGCTGGTGATTGTACAACTGCCCTCATCGGCGGTGACAGTGACCTCTGAGTCGAAGCCTTGCAAACGGGTTAAGTCCCTCACCGAGGCGCTGTAACTGTCGCTATAATCGGCGCAATCGGCGCTTCGCGCGGTGAATATTTTTTCATAGATGTCGATCGCCGCAGTGGCGGTTTCACTGTTAGTATCACCATCACTATCGGTATCACTATCGGTCTCGGAATCCGAATCGGAATCACCGGCGCTATCCTCGGCAGCAGCGGCCGACGGGGCTTGAACTGCGCCATTGTCGTCAACCGCCACCGACGATGAACCGCCGCCACAGGCGGTCAACAACAAACCACTTAGAATCAAAAATACAACCTGCATTACGAACATCCCTCTAATAGACCGGCGCTGCGAATCCGTATCGCAGTGGCGCCGAGATCACCCCGATCGCACTGCCATCGGCTCGCGGTAATGGTATCGTGCGCGGTGACTCGTTTACCGTTACTGCGTCGCCTAGTACAAATTGGCAATCGACAACCACTGGGTCGTCGATTTTTGCGCATGCGGCATGCACAGCACCCTCATCGGGTAACTGCTGGCGACCGCCTCAGCCCATGCTCAGTCCTTTTGGCCGCGGGCTTCTTTTTTGGTACTTCATCTGCCGCCGCTTAATCATGCCATCCAGCATAAGTATTTGATCGTCATTCAGGATCTCGCCCATTTGTGCTCGGTGGCGCTTTTTGAGTGCGCGCTTAGCATCGCCGAACTGTGTTCTTAATGCGCGCTTTTCAACCATCTGCCGAGGCATCGCCTCGACAAAGCGATCGCTTTGTTCGGGCGTTAAACCAAGGCGCTCAACCAGCTTGTCGAGTTTTTCGGAGAGCTTGCCATCTACATCTTGCGGTTGTGCCCAAGAACCTATCGAGCATCCAAGTGCGAGCATAAACAAGCAGGATTTTAACATCGAATCGAATCGTTTCATTTTAGTTACCTCAAGTATTGATCAGTTAAGTTATAAGTATCCGCACAGGTTATTCGCACCATTGATAGTTATATTCGCTGTCTGGTCGAGTGCGTTCAACCGCTCTATTAAGTAACCAAGCAGCGCGACTAGCATGATCGTTGCGTTCCTAGGTTACCCATGTGCCATGTTATTCTCTAGCGAGATACATTTTTTCCGGCCGAGGATTGTCGAGTTGAGCAACGCTCTAATGCTCTGACAGCCCCACCAGCCACGCGATGAATGCCTGTCAATCAGGTAGTCTCTAACGTCCTCGAATTGCGCCACATTGTTGCTGTTAACGGCAATCTGCGATGACCAGGTCAGTTTAGTCGAAAAAAATGCAGGAAATATGCAGTAAAAATGCAAATAATATGAATTTTAATGATCATTTTGATACTTGTAACCAGCACCATACACAGAGTGAATTACCTCGTAGCCGGGCAAGTGGTGATGAATTTTCTTACGCAATTTTTTAATGTGACTATCTATGGTTCGGTCGCTAACAATTCGATAATCGTTATAGATTGAAGACATGATTTCTCGACGCGAAAAAATACGCCGTGGCGAATCAAATAGCAATTTAAACAAGTGGTATTCGACCACCGTTAAATGACTGTTAATACCCGCAACGCAGACGCTCAATGCGTCGCTGTCCACTTGAATAAGTTGCGTGCTGATGTCGCTGATTGCGCCTCTGCGCAACAGGGCTTTAACCCTGGCAACCGCCTCTCGAGGACTGTACGGTTTGCACAGGTAATCGTCGGCACCGGCTTCGAGCCCGACGATTCTGTGTAGTTCGTCGACTTTCGCTGTGGTGATCATAATCGGCGCCTGTGAAAAACTACGGATTTCTCGGCACACCTGTAAACCGTCCTTGCCGGGCAACATCAGGTCTAATAGGATAACGCTTGGAAAAAACTCCTTGACCCAGGCAATCACGGCACAACCATCGGAGATAATGTGCACGCGAAAATTGGCATTTTCAAGATAATCCTTTAAAAGCGCCGCCAAATCTGGCTGATCCTCTACCACCAAAATTAGATCATTCATGTTGATAGGCCGGGCAAATGGACCCTGATGGTCAAACCGCCAAGATCAGATATTAGCGCCTCGATCTGGCCACCATGCGCCTCGACAATCTTTTTACAGATCGACAGACCCAAACCGGCGCCACCCGTGCTGCGATTTCTCGAGCCATCGACACGGTATAAACGATCAAATAATTTCGGCAAATGCTCGGCACCCACCGCAGGGGCTGAATCACTGATCTCAACGACGATAACCTCACCGCGGTTGACCACTCGAACTATGGCGCGACCCGGCGAGTCTGTGTAGCGAACACTATTGGCAAGTAAATTGTCGAATAATTGTCGCAATCGTTGCCCATCACCTATGCAGCGATCATCGGTTGCGCGCTCCACGTCAAGCAGCAACTCGATACCAGTCTTGGCTGCCAACGGTCGGCAATTTTTAATCGCGTCTTGCACAATCGGCAATACGCTCAGAGCAGTTTTTTGATAGGTCACGACGCCTGCATCGGCAATAGACAGTTGGTAAAGGTCATCGATCAGCAGATTCAGTTGCGCAACCTGTAAATTCAGCGATTCAACGCTCTCGATGCTGAGGGGCCGCACACCATCCAGCATCGCTTCAATCTGGCCTTGAATAAACGCCAACGGCGTGCGTAATTCGTGGGATATATCCGTCACCCAGGTTTGGCGCGCTTTGTAATTATTCTCCAATGTCACGGCTAGACTGTTGAAACCCTCTACCAACTGCGCTAACTCGTCATCTCTGTGGCCTGCGTGCCCAGCCGGTGATATCGCGCGCGCCGTTAAGTCCCCCGAGTTCAAACGGCGGGTCATCGTCAGTAAATCCCGTAGTGGTCGAACCAATTGACCAGACAGCGGAATAGCGATCGCCAGTGACACGGCAAATAGAGCCAGGGTGATCATGACAAACGCCGTCTTCTGCCGGTGGGCAAATTCACTCGCGATGCCCTTGAGGGGGCCATGACCGCGCTGCAACACTAGGTAGCCCACGATTATAGCATCGCTCATAATCGGCTGACGCAATGATCGCACGCCAACGCCAGGTGATCCAATCACACGCTCGCCAAATCTATCCTGCAAGCTGACGCGATGGGCCAAATTAGCCCGCGATAGCGAACGAATTTTGGTCATATTTTGGTCTGCTGGTGGTGCTCCAGTGGGTCTTTGCCAAGTAGGCGATAGTGCTGCAGATGACGCGGCTTTGCGCTCCCGTTGTAAAGTTTGCGCCGGCGAAAAAATATGGCGTTGGGTAAATTGGCGCCATTCGCGCCGGTTATCTGCAAACCTGCGCCAACTTTTATGCTCGACATAGTGGCTTACCAGCGCGCGATTTAATTGGTTCAGTACCTCGGCATCTCGTGAATCGAGATAGGCCATAAAATTGCGCCCAAAACTCCACTGGCCAATCATCAGCATCCCAACCACAGCCGTGGTTGCCACGGCGAGGATCGAAACGATTAATTTCGCGCGAATGCTAAACATAGTTGCATTATCGACAGCCAATAGAAAAATGCTATTGGTTCATAGGATTTGCACGCTAGTTGCACATTCGCAAGCCCTTATGATGGCCGTTCAACAACGCCTTCGTAGAGTAATTTTTATAAGCGCAGTCAACCACTTAACAGACAGCATGCCGACCTAAAGCTCCGTGTAAAAAGCCCCTAAAAAAATTTCTTGAGAAAGCGTCTTAAAAATTACCGCGATAACCTGTGGTGATAAAGTGCCCTGCCAAAAAAAACCTCGCCGATGGCGAGGTTTTTTAATCGATGTAGGTACTAACCAAGCCAAGCTATGCCTGATTCAACGCCGTGGTCATCTCAATAACCGCCTTCTTACCATCGCCGTACACCATAATAGTATTGTCCATAGCAAAAAGCGGATTCGGCAAACCGGCAAAACCCGGACTCAGCGAACGCTTGATGACCACCACCGTTTTGGCATAGTCAACATTGAGAATCGGCATACCATAGATCGGGCTACCCTCGACATCACGAGCCATGGGATTAACCACATCGTTGGCACCCAGCACGATGGCAACGTCGGTATCATCAAACGTCGGATTAATTTTATCCATCTCGACCAATTTATCGTACGGCACTTCGGCCTCAGCCAACAAAACGTTCATATGCCCCGGCATCCGCCCAGCCACTGGATGAATACCGTACTCAACCTCTGTCCCTCGCGCCTCCATAGCATTCGCTAGTTCGCGCACCGCATGTTGAGCCTGAGCCATAGCCATGCCGTAACCCGGCACGATAACCACGCGCTTGGCCGTCTCGAGGATCAACGCCACTTCGTCAGCCTGGGCACTGGTGACCTTACCGGCATAGATCTCATCGGCATCGATGGTCTCTCCGCCCTCGGCCATTTTTCCAAACAGCACATTGCCCAACGAGCGATTCATGGCAACGCACATGATATTGGTCAGAATCAATCCCGAGGTACCCACCAGCGAACCGGCAATAATCAGTACTGTATTGCCGAGGATAAAGCCCGCCAGCGCGGCGGCAATCCCTGAATACGAATTTAATAACGCAATAACCACCGGCATGTCGGCGCCGCCGATCGGGATGACCAAAAAGATACCCAACAAAAACGCCAAGCCAATCAGCATCAACATGGCCGACGTGTTACCCGGATCCATGACCACCGTACCCACGGCAAATAACGCCGCAGCCAGCAAAAGTCCATTGCCTATGGGACCACCAGGGAGACCGTAACTGTTCTTCATAATCTCTTTTAGCTTGGTAAATGCAACCGCGCTACCGGTCAGTGTCAGCGCACCGATTAGTACCGTCAATGCGATCGAAATTAACGTAACGGTACCTTGAAAACCATCGCCAAAGGCACTGCTGCCAACCGCCATCGGTGTCGCTAAATCGGCCACCGAAGTGGCATTCAAACCCAACCGCGAGTAGTACTCGGCCAGCGCTATACACAACGATGCGCCGCCACCGAAACCATTGAGAAGGGCGACCATTTCTGGCATTGACGTCATCTGAATGCGCAGCGCCATCAGCGCACCAATCAGCGTACCTACCGTCACGCCCGCGACAATGTAAGTCATGTTGACGACACTGCTATCCATCAACGTGACAATAACCGCAACCATCATGCCCACGGCAGATAAAAGATTACCGCGTACGGCAGTTTTCGGCTTGGTCAGGCCCTTGATGCCTAAAATAAACAGCACGCCAGCGATCAAATAAACCAGATTCACTAAATTGGGATTCATAGCTTACTTCCTTTTAAACATCGAGAGCATGCGGTTGGTGACAAGATAGCCACCCACTACGTTTAAAGTTGCCAGGGTCACAGCGACGAAACCTAGGATATTCACTAACAGCGGCGAGGTGTCTGAGCCGGCCGCCAGTAGAGCTCCGACCAGAGTGATCCCCGAGACTGCATTGGTACCAGACATCAGCGGCGTGTGTAAGGTCGGCGGTACCTTAGTGATCAATTCAACGCCGAGGAAAAGTGACAGTACGAACAATGCCAACAATAGTATAGTAACTTCCATTAACGAGACTCCCTTAGCCTGTATTATTCTGTTGCCGACGTTTCGGCGGGTTCAGATTTAACCTCGAGTGCAGGCAAATCGAGTAACTTGCGCATATGCGGGTGCGGCACATCTCCAGCGTGAGCAACCAATGTTCCAGCGACAATTTCATCGTTGTGATCCATCGCTAAATTGCCCTCGTCGTCGAGAATTAAATTGAGTAACGTCTCGATATTTTTGCCGTACATTTGGCTGGCGTGAAACGCCAGCGTCGCGGGCACGTTTTCCGGCCCTATAATGGTCACTCCATGGCTTTGCACCGTCTTTCCCTGTTCGGTCAAAGCGCAGTTTCCGCCGCGCTCTGCGGCCAGATCGACAATCACCGACCCCGACTTCATCGCCACCAACATGTCTTCAGTTACCAAGATGGGCGATTTAGCACCGGGAACCGCCGCGGTAGTAATAATCACGTCTTGCTGGGCAACGACAGCGGTCATCAACTCTCTCTGACGCGCTAAAAATTCCTCACCCTGCTGCTTGGCATAACCGCCGGATCCCTCTGATTCACCCGTATCTAGGTCCAGTTCCACCGGCTTCGCGCCCACCGAAATAATCTGTTCGCGCGCAGCTGGACGTACGTCATAGGCCTCGACCACAGCACCCAATCGTTTAGCGGTGGCACAGGCTTGGAGGCCGGCCACTCCGACGCCCATAATCAAAACTCGCGCCGGTGCCAGTGTGCCAGCGGCGGTCATCAACATCGGAAATATTCGCGGTGACGCTGACGCAGCCATCAACACCGCTTTATAACCTGCCAATGTCGCCATCGACGACAGTACATCCATGCTCTGCGCTCGGCTGATGCGAGGTACCAATTCGAGTGCCAGCGCCGAAGCGCCGGTATCGGCCACTGATTTTGCAGCCGCTGGACTGGCCAGCGGATCCATCATGCCGATAACCAGTTGACCGGCGCGTAAATGGCTTAAGTCAGAATCGCTATTTTCGTTGTTCGAGCCAAAGCTTTGCACCTGGGTCACAATGTCGGCTGTTGCAAAAATTTCCGCCCTATCATCGGTAAAAGTCGCGCCTACAGCCTCGTACTCAGCGTCCAAATACCCGGCATTCACACCAGCACCAGACTGCATCAAGACTTTGGCACCTTTACTGACCATCGCCTCGACGTTGCTTGGAACCATCGCAACGCGCACTTCGCCAGTTTTAATTTCTGAGGGGATTCCAATAATCACTCACTTCTCCTAGGGTCTATAGCGGTCGGCTTAAAAATTAAATTTTATTCAAGTAAGGTAAAATAATAGCAAAGACACCGGCGCTCGCAAAGAACTATCGACTCAATCAGACAACCGAATGCCGCTGTAATCAAACTATTTCACTAATGTAAGTCTAGTAATATCATAAAGAATGGTCGCTTTTTATTTGCTATATTCGATATTCGTACAATCAACACTCTTAAAATCGCTAGCGCATTCTGGATATTGAAAAGTCAGCCAGCGCCAGCAGAGCTTCTGTATGTGGGTTGCGCGGCAGGTCGACCAGCGCTAAACGCGCCTGTTCTACTTGATATCGAGCGATCCCGAGAGCGTAATCTAAGCCCCCAGACGCCTCGACCAGCTCGAGAATAGTACTAAATTCCTCTTTGCGCTGTCCCCTGACGATGTCCTTGATCAATTTGGAAGTCTCGACATCGGCCTGCTCCCGCGCGTAGATGAGTGGCAATGTCATCTTGCCTTCGGCGAGATCAGCGCCGATATTCTTTCCTATATCACCCACCACACCGCGATAATCGAGAATATCATCGGTAATTTGAAAGGCCATCCCTAAGTGCTTACCAAAAGCCGCCATCGACAGCTCACGTTGGCCCGCGAGGATTCCTCCTAAACGCGCTGAAGCTTCGAATAACACCGCAGTTTTTTTATAGATGACCTCGTTGTAGGTAGATTCACCTATATCTGGGTTACCGGCGTTGGCCATCTGCTGGACCTCGCCCTCTGAGATTAGATTACTGGCATCGGCGATGATCGCCATAATCGGCAAGCTGCCAATCTCAACCAACATTTGAAAGGCTCGCGAGTAGAGGAAATCCCCGACTAAGACGCTTGGTGCATTACCCCATTGGCTATTTGCCGTGTGTCTGCCCCGCCGCAGCGCGGACACATCAACCACGTCATCATGTAACAGTGTCGCGGTGTGGATAAATTCAATAACCGCAGCTGCGGTGACATGTTGTTGGCCACGGTAATCATTGGCCATTGCGCTAAGCAGGACCAGCAGGGGCCGCAGGCGTTTACCGCCGGATTCGACAATGTAGTGGCCAATGTTTTCGACCAGATCGACATCGGAGTGCAAACTGCTGACGATTAAGTCATTGACTGCGGCAAATTCGACTTTGACAGGGTTTTGAAAGCTACTAATCAAGGATGGTTGTGCCGTAAATTACTAAGCGAATATGCTAGGCAGACCCTGCTTCACTGTCAATAGAAATGTTCCGATGATTGTGTCAACATTGAAGTTTATTTACGTGCACTGGTCGACCCTTTACCAGTGAAACAGTTGCCGCTTGTCGGATAACTGGTTAGGATGCCAGATCTACAGCACTGCTATAAGGCGTCCATGAGTTTCATACCACAGTCTTCCTATAATAAAGAACAGCTACTGGCCTCGAGCCGAGGCGAGTTGTTCGGCCCCACCAATGCAAAATTACCCGCACCCAACATGTTGATGATCGATCGGATCACGCATATCGATAACACCGGTGGTGTGCATGGGCTCGGGGAGATCGTTGCTGAAATCGACATCCATCCGGACATGTGGTTCTTTGACTGCCATTTCGAAGGCGACCCAGTGATGCCAGGCTGTTTGGGGCTAGACGCGCTTTGGCAGCTAGTCGGATTTTTTTTGGTTTGGAACGGTAACTCAGGTCGCGGCCGAGCATTAGGTGCGGGTGCAGTAAAATTCTTTGGTCAGGTTTTACCAACCGCTAAGAAGGTAACCTACAAGCTAACCATCAACCGTCTGATTCAACGCAAACTAATCATGGCGATTGCCGATGGCAGCATGGAGGTCGATGGACGTGAAATTTATACCGCCAAAGACTTAAAAGTTGGCCTGTTTGAGAGCACCGATAATTTTTAATAACCACGTCATCACAGTGCGGTATCGAGACAAGGGATAGTTATGAAACGAGCAGTAATCACTGGTGTGGGTATTATATCCTGCCTTGGAAATGACCGAGCGTCGGTCACTAGCTCGCTCCAAAATGGCGTTTCAGGCATTGGCTATAGGCAGGATTTTGCTGATATGGGACTGCGGTGTAACGTAGGCGCAGTTATCGACATCGATCCGAAAGAACATATCGACCGAAAGATAATGCGCTTCATGGGCCCCTCTGCAGCCTATGCCTACATGGCGACCGAACGAGCGATTATTGATGCCGGACTGAGTGACGAGCAGGTATCCAATCCGCGAACTGGCCTAGTGATGGGTTCAGGCGGCGTTTCTGGCGAGATGTTCACTGAATCCATCGATGTCATGCGCGACCGAGGCATCAAGCGTGCCGGCCCATATCGCGTCACGCAGATTATGGCCAGTACCGTGTCGGCCTGCGTTGCCACTCCGTTCAAAATTAAGGGAGTGAACTATTCCATCGCCTCGGCATGTGCCACTAGCGCGCACTGTATCGGGCACGCGCTGGAGCTCATTCAAATTGGTAAACAAGATATTGTTTTTGCAGGTGGTTCTGAAGATATGCATTGGTCAATGGCCGGCATGTTCGATGCGATGGGGGCACTGACCAGTAAGTACAATGATACGCCGGCGATTGCATCGCGCGCCTATGACGCCGACCGAGACGGTTTCGCCCCAGGCGCCGGCGCCGGTTGCTTGGTCGTCGAAGAACTTCAGCACGCGCTCGACCGCGGTGCCAATATCCTTGCCGAAATCACCGGTTATGGCGCCACCTCTGATGGTGCAGATATGGTTGCGCCGTCTGGCGAGGGCGCAGAACGGTGTATGCGCATGGCTATGGAGACTGCCTCGGGGCCAATCGACTACATCAACACCCATGGTACCAGCACACCCGTCGGCGACATCGCCGAACTTGGCGCCATACGCAATACCTTCCCCGAAAACTGTCCACAGATTAGCTCCACCAAGTCCCTCTCTGGCCATGGTCTGGGTGCAGCGGGCGCGCACGAAGCGATCTATTGCCTACTGATGATGGAAGCTGGGTTTGTCACTGCCTCCTGCAATATCGACAATTTAGACGAGAAGGCAGCCGATTTGCCAGTCTTGTTAAACACCGAGCACCGACGCCTAGAGCGTGTCATGTCGAACAGCTTTGGCTTTGGCGGAACCAACGCAACGCTGGTGATGGAACGCTTTACCGGCTAAAAAACAGCCCGATTCGCCTTATCCACTGATAAATTAGCGCTCATATCTCATACAATGACAGCACAAAAAAAGCGGCCCAAAAAAGCCGCTTTTTTTGTGCCGATCGAGCAAGGCCAACCTAGCCACGATCTCCATAACAGGATTTACTTATGGCTACGCCCTACAATGCCGCTAAAATCGCTTCGGCGCTACTTGCATCAACCGCCGCTTCATCGATGTTTAACAGGCTGACAACGCCGTCGTCGACGATCATGGCAAACCGTTGACTACGCACACCAAGACCCCAGGCCTTGCCGTCGAGTTCGAGCCCCAAAGCAGCAGTGAAATCGCCATTACCGTCAGCCAACATTTGTAGGTGCTCGGCATTACTTGCCTTACCCCAAGCGTTCATAACAAACACGTCATTGACCGACATGCAGGCAACAGTATCGACACCGCGCGCCTTGATTTCATCAACGTGAACCACAAAACCGGGCAAGTGAGCCTCGGAACAGGCCGGAGTGAAGGCACCCGGAACTGCAAATAAAACGACTTTTTTACCGCTGAAAAGAGCTGCGGTGGTCATCGCTTCGGGCCCCTTCTCACCCATCACTGTAAACGCACTCTCAGGGATTTTATCACCCACTTTAATTGTCATCTTGTTACCTCTCAACTGTTTAAAAAATTATTGTTACCGACCTTAATTAATGCATCAATCGGCGTGAATTATACTACATATAGGGTGACAACTTGACCGCTCTACAGTCCATAACAAAACAGTCAATCAAAAACCGTTGGTCAGAGCAGCCACGTTCGGCTAGAACGGAATGTCGTCATCAAAACCCTCAAATCCCTGGCCTCCACCTGCGTTATTATCCGCTGGCGATGATGGCGCTGGTGCTTGACTCGGTGCAGATTTGGGGCGTTGTTGGTGCCCTGAATCCTGAGGCGGAGCATTGAATTCGCCGCCCTGACCACCGCGACTATCAAGCATTTGCATTTCATTGCCGACAATTTCGGTGGTGAAGCGATCCTGACCGGTTTCTTTGTCCTGCCACTTGCGGGTGCGCAATGACCCCTCCACGTAGACCTTAGAACCCCGCTTTAAGTACTCGCCGGCAATCTCCGCGAGACGGTTAAAAAAGACGATCCTGTGCCATTCAGTGCGTTCCTGCTGCTGCCCGGTATTTTTGTCTTTCCAACTCTCAGATGTTGCCAAACTGATGTTGGTGACAGCGCCTCCGGAGGGCATATAGCGAGTTTCTGGATCTTGGCCACAATTACCCACAATGATCACTTTGTTGATGCCACGCGCCATGATGTTCTCCTGTTGTTCGCGAATTTAAGTATGGTTCTATGCTTGCCAAATCAATAATTTTTCGATCTACCCTTACGTAGGCAAGCTGTTCACCCTCGACCACGAGTATATCTTCAACACCGGCAATGTTTAACATTCTTTTTGCAAAATCTTGTTGCTCCACCCCACCACTATTGACTACGTAAGTGTGTAGAGCTCTGGGTGTCTGCAATCCGATCGAAACAATGAGCCAACCCAACAAAACCATCGCCAACAGCACAAAGAGACCATCAGCACCCGCATACTCGACGCTCAACCCGCCCATTAGACCACCAAAAAAGGTCCCCAAAAATTGGCTAGTCGAATAAACCCCCATCGCCGTGCCGCGCGAACCCACCGGACACATCTTGCTCATCCACGACGGTAATACTGCCTCGAGAAGATTAAACCCACTAAAAAAAACCAGTAGCAAAATCGGTGTCAACCATGGGTTTCGACCTATACTCAGGACGGCCATCGACAGGGCCATGCAAGCAATCGCAATGATAAAGCTAGTTTTTTGCGAACCCCGCCGCTCGGCAATCACCAACGGCGGCAGCATGATAAAAAAGCCGCCACCCAACAGCGCTAGATAAACCCACCAATGCTCGGTTGCTGGGATCTGTAACTCATTCGACAGGATGTCTGGTATCACCAAAAAACATGCCATTAGCGCAAAGTGTAGGGCGAATATACCGATATTTAGCCGCATTAAATTGGCATCCTTGAGCAGACTCAAGAGTTGTTTAGTGTCCGCTTGGGTCTCCCGGTTTTTAGTCTTCGTCACAGCTTTTGGCAGCGTGACCAGCACCACCACAATACCGAGCACACCAAGGGTTGCACTCAGCCAAAATACTCCGGACAAACCGGCGTAAGAGACGACTAAGGGACCGACCATCATCGCCAGCATAAAAGATATACCAATGCTTCCGCCAATTGCTGCCATCGCCTTGGTACGATTTTTTTCCTCGGTAAAGTCGGTGACCATAGCCATCAAGGTACTAGCGATTGCGCCCATACCTTGCAGTGCGCGACCGAACAGAATACCGATCAAACTATCGGCATTGGCAGCCAGCAGACTGCCAATGATAAAAACCACCAACCCGCCGACCACCACTGGGCGGCGACCAATACGATCCGACAAGAGACCCAGTGGTATTTGCAGCATCGCCTGCGTCAGCCCATAAATACCCAGCGTTAAACCAAGTAGCCACGGAGAGAAATCTGGATAACCTGATACCTCCAGAGCCAACACTGGCAGTATCATGAATAAACCGAGCATCCGAAAGCTGTAGAGCGTTGCGAGAGATGTAACAGCGCGCCTTTCGAGCGCCGAAAACTGAGATATTTTGGTCAAGTAGGTATCAACGTTCAGCAACATGAGTTGGAGGTCATGGTAACAGTGATAATCGGTTTATAACACCGCTATGGCGAGTTGATGAGCGCGTTAAATCGTGCCCTAAGAATAAAATTCATCTCGACAGTTTATGTTATTATGAGCGGTCTGCTCGCGCGCCGAGCACGTAGACTACGATAAGTAAATGCACTGTGCGCTTGTCCAGAGCGCGACGCAAAATAATCACAATATAAGAGCAAAAAGACATCGCAATGGATACCATTCACGTTCGCGGGGCACGCACCCACAACCTTAAAAATATTGACCTCGACATCCCTCGCGACAAGTTAGTGGTGATCACTGGGCTGTCTGGTTCGGGTAAATCCTCCCTCGCATTCGACACGCTGTATGCCGAGGGACAAAGGCGTTACGTGGAATCACTATCTACCTATGCGAGACAATTTCTATCGATGATGGAAAAACCCGATGTCGACCACGTCGAGGGCCTCTCACCCGCGATATCAATAGAACAGAAGTCGACCTCGCATAATCCCCGCTCGACCGTTGGTACCATTACTGAAATTTATGATTATTTGCGATTGTTGTTTGCCCGAGCAGGCGAACCGCGCTGTCCGGACCATGGCCAACCGCTCAGGGCGCAGACCGTCAGTCAAATGGTCGATCAAGTACTGAGCATGCCCGAGGGCACCAAATTGATGCTCTTGGCGCCGGTAGTCAAAGATCGCAAGGGCGAACACCTCCACCTTTTCGATAGCCTGCGTAGACAGGGTTTTATTCGCGCGCGAATCGACGGCTTGGTCTGCGACCTCGACGAAGCACCTGACCTTAACAAAAAGCAAAAACACAGTATCGAGGTGGTCGTCGACCGCTTTAAAGTCAACCCAGGAATTTCTCTGCGACTCGCCGAATCATTCGAAACAGCGCTCGGACTGGCCGAGGGGCTTGCCACGATTAGTTACATGGATGGCGATCAACCCGATCAGATACTGTCGGCAAAGTTCGCTTGCACTGTGTGCAATTATAGCCTCAACGAACTAGAGCCCAGACTTTTTTCCTTCAACAATCCAGCCGGGGCCTGTAACACCTGCGATGGATTGGGCGTTCACCAGTATTTTGATATTGACCAAATCGTGCAACACCCGAGCGCATCGCTCGCCGAGGGCGCGATTCGCGGTTGGGATCGACGCACGCTGTTTTACTTCAACATGCTCAGCTCTTTAGCCGATCACTACAACTTCGACATTAATCAACCCTGGGAGGAACTCCCTGAGACCTACCGCCAAAAAGTCCTTTTCGGTAGTGACGATGAAGAAATCAGTTTTAACTATGTCAATGACCGTGGCACTGTACTGCGGCGCAAGCACAAATTTGAGGGCGTCATCCACAACATGGAACGCCGATACAGAGAGACCGAATCGCAATCGGTGCGCGAGGAATTGAACAAGTACATGACCAGTTCCAGTTGTCCGGAGTGCGGTGGCACACGGCTTTGTCGCTCAGCGCGCAACGTCTTCGTCGACAACCGACGATTAGAGGACATCGTCGGACTTCCGGTGGGGGAATGTAGCGCTTATTTTGATGCCCTGGATCTACCCGGCCGCGAGGGAGCCATTGCCGAAAAAATCGTCAAAGAAATTCGCCAAAGATTCACATTTCTCGTAGATGTCGGCCTCAATTACCTCAGCTTAAATCGCAGCGCCGACTCACTATCTGGTGGCGAAGCACAAAGAATACGCCTAGCCAGCCAAATTGGTGCCGGTCTGGTTGGCGTAATGTATATTCTCGACGAACCCTCGATCGGACTGCATCAGCGCGATAATGAACGGCTGCTAAAAACCCTTGTTCGATTGCGCGATATAGGTAACACGGTGATCGTCGTCGAACACGATGCAGACGCCATTAGCGCTGCCGATCACATCATAGATATAGGCCCGGGCGCAGGCGTGCACGGCGGCGAAATAATTGCCGAGGGCACAGCTGCTGAGATCGCCGCTAACCGTAATTCAATCACTGGGCAATTTTTATCTGGCGAAAGAAGTATCCAAATCCCTAGCACAAGACATCGCGCCAAAGGCCAATACCTGTCGATTGAGGGCGCCACTGGTAACAACTTACAATCGGTTGACCTAAAGTTACCGATTGGGCTTTTTACCTGCATCACCGGCGTATCCGGCTCCGGCAAATCGACCTTAATTAATGAGACGCTCTACCCAGCCGCGGCAACTGCACTAAACAACGCGACCACGTTGAAACCCGCTGCGCACCAACAGATTCTCGGGCTTGATCAACTAGACAAGTGCATAGACATCAATCAGAGCCCCATCGGGCGCACGCCGCGCTCAAATCCAGCCACCTATACGGGCATTTTCACACCGGTCAGAGAGCTGTTTGCCGGTACTCAAGAGGCCCGCTCGCGAGGTTATTCTCCAGGGCGCTTTAGCTTTAACGTCAAGGGCGGCCGCTGCGAGGCATGTCAAGGTGATGGTATGACCAAGGTCGAGATGCACTTTTTACCGGATATCTACGTAGCCTGCGATGTCTGTGCTGGTAAGCGTTACAACCGCGAGACGCTCGACGTCCGCTATAAAGGTAAAAATGTTCACCAAGTGCTGGATATGACGATCGAAGATGCTCGGGAGTTTTTTGATGCTATACCCAACATCGCTAAGAAATTACAAACCCTGATCGATGTCGGCCTGTCGTACATAAAACTTGGGCAATCGGCAACCACCCTATCGGGTGGCGAGGCACAGCGTGTAAAACTCTCCAAAGAGCTATCCAAACGAGGCACTGGAAAAACGCTCTATATCCTCGACGAACCGACCACAGGATTGCACTTTCACGACATTGAGCAACTCCTTGGGGTACTCCACAGGCTGCGAGATCAGGGCAATACGGTGGTCGTCATCGAACATAATTTAGACGTCGTCAAGACCGCCGACTGGGTGGTCGATCTCGGCCCCGAGGGCGGTTCAGGTGGCGGGCAGATCATTGCCGAGGGCACTCCAGAGGATCTGATCAGCATCGCCGGATCCCACACCGGACGATTTTTGGCGCCGATCCTCAAGGCGCCAAAAACGTTCTCAGAAACGCCGCCCCCCAAGGCCTGCTAGATTTTAAAATGCGCGTTATTGGCCTGAAAATACTGCTTGACGGGCATTGTAACGCTCGACCATGCCGTCGACATCTGTCTGCTGATAATCACGTAGGCCGCTGAGGATAAGATGTTTGGAACCAGACCCAACGGATTGATTATCTGCCATAAATTCGAACGACAACATTGCATTACCACGTTTGCCATCGATCTCGAGTTGACTATCGAGCAGACGGGTTTCGATCTGTTCGAACTCGAGATTGTGCATCTGCAATGACATGGAGGCATAGACCACCAGCGGCCGCTGTGGATTGATCATGACATTATGCTGGGCCATTAAGGGTAATAAAATATGTGGGAAATTTCGCCCAGAAAAACGTACATAGCTCTGAATTAGAGCCTCGATGGCGCGTTCTCGTCGAAGCACCAGACCACTTTGATCGAGTTCCAAATAACAGCGACCATGGCAATCAGTTACTTTTAAATGCTCAGCCGGAGCCGTCGGAAAGATCAATCCGGTGTCCGCTGAGAGCATCTCAGAAAAGCCAAATCGCATTCGCTGACTGATGCCGTAACGCTCTAACGTCAATCCGAAAAGTAAGTCGCCCGGCACACAGAACCGCTTGTAGTCTGGATCGTGAATTGGGTTGAAGTCGTCGCAAACACGTTTTGCGAAGCGACTTCCCTGCTCAGCACTGATCTCTATACGATCATTTTTGCAATGATAAAACGGACGTAAAAACATAGTATTCAAACTCGTTCGGCTAAGAAGCTCGGGACACAACAACCGCTCAAGGGCGGATTAAAGAGGTCTCAAATATCGAGACAACAACGCTAGCTCATCTCCGTATCGAAATCTTCCAACAGATCGAGAGGCTCCATTTCACGGCCAGCCAATTCGGCGTTCCAGTTGATACCGACCATTAACACGTCGCTATGCATGCCGGGCAACCAGTCATCAAGAAATTCCTCGAGTTCAATGGCGACCGGCGAATAAATGGACCATTCACCGCTGCAAAGTGGCATTGCCAGATCGATGTGCGACCAGAGCGGCATCACATCGATGCTTGCATCCGCCTCCGATTCCACTAGCGCCCACTGTCCCTGCTCGTTGCGTAAACCCCACACGCAACCCAACTGCAATGCTTCGACGATGAGTCGGTCGTAATTCGTTTGCAGATCGTCAGATAAAGCCTCCATCGGATCCTCCACTCAGCATGCTGCCTGCCCAATCATACTGCCTTCTCATCGATGCTATCTTCCCATCCATATTGTTGATAGTGGCCTGCTAGACCCGCGCTGCCTAAACTACTGTTAACGAGTATATTAACCCCTCGAACAGCAACGTTGTTTGACAAAGGCGATTAATTTAAAACGAGATACCCGCGGCCTTCCACACAGCGCCGCAATACTTGATGCTTCTCTCGACTGGCCCGCTGATAGGACTCAACACCGCCCAGGACAGCGCCGGCGCCCGCCGAGCGCTTAGCCGTGTCGCTATCGCCGACGACTGCGCCCACCGCACCGCCCACGGCCGCTCCGATAATCGTCCCCTGCGTCACCTGCTCGGCCATCGGCACCTGCTCGGCATAACGTTGGCATTCGGCCAAATCGACCATATATTGTGATTGATCGACAAATTTTCTATCGATAATCAACTCTTTGGGGCCATAAATACCCGGCGCACTAGCACAGCCAGCGAGACCGAGAAAACACATAACGCCTAATCTTTTCATTATCATTTTCTCCTGAACGTTCACAGAGCGCCGACGACCGTCTCCAGCCAAGGGCTACACGTGCGCCTTCCATCGGCGCTGTCACACATTGAAACAAAGGCGCATAGACTCGCGCAATGCCTCAGGTCAATAACAATCAAAATTCTCGGCACATGACCAAAGCATCTTCGCGCAGATGCTCATCAGCGATCGGATAATAACCTCGGCGTTCGCCAACCTGAATAAAACCATGCTGGTCATAGAGTCGAATAGCCCGAAAGTTAGACACCCGCACCTCGAGCGATAACTGCCTAATTTTACCGCGCAACTCATAGATCATCGCCCGTAAAAGTCGGCGACCACATCCGCTCCCCTGACGGCCTGGCGCTATGGCAATGTTTAATAATTCGGCCTGATCACCGGTTTGACGATACACGACAAACCCGCAGACGTGCTCAGCATCGCAATACACCCGCGCTTGATGATGCTCAATACTTTCAAGAAAACCACGATCGCTCCATGGCGCAAGTGATGTCGTGCGCTCTATGTCGAGCACTGCAGCGATGTGCGCCTGTTGCATAGGAGCAATAATCATAGTCGTAAATACCCGTAAGCACTGTAGAGTGTAAAACGCCCAACCGAAAATGGCCGTGTAGTGCTTCTAAGCGCCAAATTCACCCGCAGCCACTTGAGCATACTCAGGGTTGCAATACCTGCCATGCACGACACTTTTCTTGCGGGTCCAGCAGCATCGCCTCAAGCGATGGTAAGCTATCTATGCACACGCCATCTGCGCGCACCAAACGTCCCTCGCGCAACTCAGTGGTTTGCTCTGGAACACATAACCAATAGCGCGGCACATCCCCTAACAGGACAATTCGGCTGATGGTCGACTGCGCTATACGAGTTTCCATGACGGTGCTAAGAAACTCACGAACCTGTGCCTCGTCGCCCTGAGTATTTGGTAGCGGTGGCCACTCTATAATATCCATAGTCGCTATGTTCTGGGGTCGAACATCGATGGCCAACAATAAATTACTCAACAGCTCAAGTTGTTGCCCATTGGGGAGCGCCGCGCCTATATCACTAAACAACAACAGCTCGGGAGCAGGTTGCCAGAGTGCAAATTTAAGTTCCACTGCGGTTTCAGGAGTCGATAGCGACGAACTATGGCTGACCAGAGGTACATCGTTCGTGACGACCTTTGGCGCTTCATTCGCGAACTCGTCCGCAGCCTCCAGCGGTTTGGAGTCCTCGACCGGCAGCCGGGGCGGAGCGATCAAACTCGCGGGTACAAGCGACAGCGTCTCTTCAAGCTCTATCGCTTTAAGGCCTCTCGGCACTGTGTATGGGTCCACAGCGAGGCATTCATCGGACTTGACCACATACTGAACGACGCCAAGGGCCTTCAGGTAGTCATCTCGTTGGTGGTTAATCACGCGATGCTCTCCAAGCGACGATCAAAAGCTAGCTGTAGCCAGCAGACGCATCAATGGTGCTCAACCGGTGTGTCAGAATCCTCTACTTTTCCGTTACCGCGAAAACGCGTCCAAATCCAGCGCAATGGCGCCGAAAAACTGAACACTAGCGCGATGGTGAAGAGTATCCGTGGCGGATCGATGGTAATAATAACAAAGCCCATAACCACCGATAGAATGACGAAAAACGGCACTCTACCGCGAAAATCAATTTCTTTAAAACTCGGATAGCTCAAATTCGAGACCATCAGCAGACCGGCCACGGCGGTCATCACAGCGCCCAAGGTGATCAGTGAAGGGGACATATTAAGTGGGTATGTAGACCACACAAACCCTGCCACCAAGGCAGCCGCTACTGGACTCGGCAATCCAGTAAAGTGTTTTTTATCGGCTCCGTCCGACTGCACATTAAAACGCGCCAAACGCAGCGCCGCGCAAGAAGCAAAAACAAACGCCGCCGCTAGACCAAATTTCCCCAGCACATCGAGCCCCCAGCCATAGGCCACCACTGCCGGTGCAACACCAAATGACACCATATCTGAGAGGCTATCGTACTGCACACCGAAGTCACTTTCGGTATTCGTCATCCGCGCGACCCGCCCGTCCAACCCGTCGAACAGAAGCGCCGCAAAGATCGCCATACAGGCCCATTCATACTGTCCACTAAAGCCCGAAAGAACTGCATAGAAACCACAGAAAAGTGCGCCCGTGGTGAGTAAATTAGGCAGTAAATAAATCCCTTTTTGACGCACCGACGCCACCGTTCTAACGCTACCACTTTTGGGTTTTAATTCGACCACACGCTGTTTTAATGCCATCGGAAAGAATACCTTCGGTTGTCATAATATGACGGTTCAGCATAAAAATCACCGAACTCTAGTCGCAGTATAAGCTAATATGCTGCGAGATAGCACGGCCATCACGCGGACGCGATCATGCCACTTCAATCGGTCAAAAATTGTGCTCGCATCGAGGCGCAATCGTCGGCACTAAAACCGAGCGCCGACTGGAGATAATTCCCCACACCGCCGTAGTGTCGATCCAGCGCATCTAAGAACGCCTCAATATTATCCCGATGAACTGAGCAGTATGGTATCAGCCAATCACGCTGCCAATGCTCGACATCGGCATCGCGCAAATGCTTCTCGACCAACCGCAACAAATTTTCTGAGTCGAAATGCTCGAGGGTCAGTAAATAATCTTCAACAATGGTTTCACGCGGTACATCTAGAGCGCCCAAGATTAATGCTGCCGCCATACCGGTACGATCCTTACCGGCTGCGCAGTGAAACAGGCTGCCGCCTCGGTGATTGTCCAATATACCCCGCATGAAACGGGTATAAGCGGGGATCACCTCCTCGATACAATCGCGGTAGGAATTAACCACCAGTTCGTGGGACGATAGTGCGGTGAGTTTGCCGGCCAATAAAATATCCCAAAACCGCGACATACTGCCGATTGATATTTGATAATCCGCCGTAGTTTGCGCGGAAAATTCTCTGCTGGGCATCCTGCGCTGCTCTTCTTCACGCCGAAAGTCGTGTACTTGGTGGATCCCCAGTGCTCGCAACGACATCAGATCGCCTTCACTGAGTTCCGCTAGGTGCCCACAGCGAAACAATTTACCCCATTTAACATGTCGCCCATCACGGCTTAAATAGCCACCCAGGTCGCGGAAGTTAACACCGCCATCCAGTGGCACAACCCGCGACGAGTTGAGAACTCCATCACCATCCTGTACAGCCATTATCTATCGACCTTTAAAGACCGCCCGCGGGGTTTCCGCGGGCTTTTTTGTAACTGCAGCCGATTAGTTTTTGTCTTTGTCGACTAGCGCATTTTTGGTAATCCACGGCATCATACCGCGAAGGTTAGCCCCCACCTGCTCGATCGGGTGCGCGGCATTATTGCGGCGGTAAGCGGTCATTGAAGGGTAATTAGTCGCTCCCTCACTGATAAACATTTTCGCGTATTCACCCGATTGAATGCGTTTCAGCGCATTGCGCATGGCCGCCCTTGACTGGTCGTTAATAATCTCCGGCCCAGTCACATACTCGCCGTATTCGGCATTGTTTGAAATAGAGTAATTCATGTTGGCAATGCCGCCTTCATACATCAGGTCGACAATTAATTTGAGCTCATGTAAACATTCAAAATAGGCCATCTCAGGCGCATATCCGGCTTCGGTCAAGGTTTCAAAGCCAGCCTTAACAAGTTCCACCGCGCCGCCGCACAGAACCGCCTGTTCGCCAAATAGATCTGTTTCTGTTTCGTCTTTAAAGGTCGTTTCAATGATTCCGGTGCGCCCGCCACCTACACCGCTTGCGTAGGACATCGCTACTTGCTTGGCGCGACCCGACGCGTTCTGATGGATCGCTATCAAATCAGGAATACCGCCACCTTGCACAAACTCGTTGCGCACGGTATGTCCTGGCGCCTTGGGTGCAATCATAATTACATCGAGATCGGCACGCGGTACGACCTGGTTGTAGTGAATGGAAAAACCGTGCGCAAAAGCAAGGGTCGCACCAACTTTTAGGTTCGGCTCAACTTCATCGCGGTACAGCTGTGACTGAAATTCATCCGGCGTCAGAATCATCACTAAGTCTGCGTTGGCCACCGTCTGCGCGACTTCGCCGACCTTTAGACCCATGGATTCAGCCTTGGCGACCGAGCTCGATCCCGAGCGTAAACCCACGGTGACATCAACACCTGAATCCTTGAGGTTGTTGGCGTGGGCATTGCCCTGTGATCCATATCCTATGATCGCCACTTTCATATTTTGGATGATCGATAAATCGCAATCTTTGTCGTAATAAACCTGCATTATTTCACCTGACCTATTGTTAAACGTGTAAAAATTTATCGCCGCGAGAAATACCCACGACCCCACTGCGAACTACTTCCATAGTCCCAACGTCCGCCAGCGCCTCGATGAACGCGTCGAGTTTGTCGCTATCACCCACCAATTGGATGGTGTAAGTGGCCGCGGTGACATCGATAATATAACCGCGAAAGATATCACTGCAACGCTTTAATTCGGCGCGTGTGTCTGATGTTGAAGCCTTGATCTTAACGATCATTAACTCCCGCTCGATGTGCGCACCTTCGCTTAATTCGATCACCTTAACGGTGTCGATTAGCTTGTGCAGTTGCTTGACAATCTGCTCAATCATGCGGTCGTCGCCGCCAGTCGTCAGCGTCAAACGAGACAAGGTTTCATCGTCAGTCGGCGCCACAGTTAAGGTGTCAATATTGTAACCGCGTTGCGAAAATAGCCCAACCACGCGAGACAGGGCTCCGGCTTCGTTTTCCATTAATACGGAGATAATGCGCTTCATTAGGTTTTCTCCGATTTATTTAACCACAGTTCTCGCATAGAGCCCCCAGGCACCTGCATCGGATAGACATGCTCCGCCCTATCGACACAGATGTCCATAAATACCACGCGGTCCTTCAAGGCAAAGCACTCTTTCATTTTCGGCGCCAACTCATCGATGTGTTCGATGCGCATACCGACGTGCCCATAGGCCTCAGCGAGCGCCACGAAGTCGGGTAGTGAGTCCTCGTAAAGACTCTCCGCGTAGCGGCCGTTGTAATTCATATCCTGCCACTGGCGGACCATGCCAAGGGCTGCATTATTGAGATTAATGATTTTGATGGGCAACTGATGCTGCGTGCATGTTGAGAGTTCTTGAATACACATCTGTATGCTCCCCTCTCCAGTCACGCAGGCAACATGCGCATCCGGAAAGGCCAACTGGACGCCCATCGCCGCGGGCAAACCGAAGCCCATGGTGCCGAGGCCACCAGAATTGATCCACTGACGAGGTTGATCAAACAAATAGTACTGTGCAGCAAACATCTGGTGTTGACCGACATCAGATGTTATGTATGCCTTGCCCTCAGTAACCTCATACAGCGTCTTGATGACATCCTGCGGTTTGATCAAATTTCCTACACTCGGCTCATAGCGCGGTTGCGTGTAAATACCGTGCTCGGCACGCCATTCATTAATCTGTGTCCACCAAGCCTCAATGGCGAGGCTGTCGGGACGTTGCGGCGCCTGCTTTATGATACTCACCATCTCTCGCAAAACAGCAGAGCAGGTGCCGACGATGGGAATGTGAGCCTCGATATTTTTCGACACAGAAGTGGGGTCGACATCGATATGAATAATGGTCGCCCGTGGGCAAAACTTCTCGAGATCATTGGTTACACGGTCATCAAAACGGGCACCGACGGCAAAAATTACATCGGCATCGTGCATCGCGGAATTGGCCTCGTAGGTTCCATGCATACCGAGCATGCCCACAAATAGCGGATCGCTGCCTGGATAGGCACCCAGTCCCATCAGCGTATTGGTCACGGGATAATTCAACAACCGCACCAACTCGCGTAAATGCTCGGAAGCATTATCTATAATGACCCCACCACCGGCATAAATAACCGGCCGTTTGGCATCCAACAAGACTTTGGCGGCGCGCTTAATCTGTCCTTTATGGCCGCGACTGGAGGGTTGATAGGATCGCATAACAATCTTGTCGGGGAATTCGTAGGGGACTTTATAGTTCGGATCGGTGACATCCTTAGGAATATCCACCACCACCGGCCCCGGTCTTCCGGTCGAGGCAATATAATAAGCTTTGGCGATCGTCGCAGCAATGTCCTCTGCACGGGTAACTAAAAAGCTATGTTTGACGATCGGTCGCGACACGCCGACCATATCGGTTTCTTGGAATGCATCCTGACCAATTTTGGTCGACGGGACCTGCCCAGATATCACCACCAGTGGAATGGAGTCCATATAGGCGGTGGCGATTCCAGTAATTGCATTGGTTGCACCGGGACCAGAAGTCACCAGCGCCGTGCCCACCTGCCCGGTGGCGCGCGAGAACCCGTCGGCGGCGTGAACGGCCGCCTGCTCGTGCCTTACCAGCAGATGATGAACATCGTCCTGCCGAAAGATTGCATCGTAAATATGCAATGCAGCCCCCCCGGGATAACCCCAAACGAAGTTAACGCCCGCATCGCGAAGTGCGCGCACAATGATGTCACCACCAGATAAAAGTTCCACTAGATTACCTCAAGTCACCCTGTCAATTTATCCGTTCTCAGTGACTACCCGAAATCAATCAGCTTGGACACACCGCTACTGCGGTGCCGTGCGAGCCAGCAGCAAAGTGTACTGTGCTCATTTGACTCTATGGGTAATAGTGTCAATTCTTCTGATGACCAGTGACAATGGGTAGTGCCAACCTGGTACTAAGGTTGTTATACGTCGTTTAAACGCTGTGGGCACAGTACCATTTTTTTTTCGCTAGTCAATTAATTTTTTGTGTCTGCGACCTACGCCAATGCCATTTTCAACGTAGATAAAGAGTCGAAGGGACCGCGTTAAAGCCGCCCTCTGAGGGCTGCAGTAAAAATGGGTTCGCTATCGGTCGCCACTGATACCTCAGGTATACCTGCATTTCCGTCAAAAAATCAGCTTTAAACACATGACCGTAAAACAATACCTACCCGTGCGCCCTCGCGATGGGTAAAAGCCCTCAAAACTCGTCACCTCCTACGCAGCACCACTGCGGCCAACAACGTGCTTCGAGTGCTACTGTTACAGTCGGGGTAGGTAAACATATCGAAAAACGATAAAAATGCCGGCCAATACTTGAGCCTGCGCGCTGCGCGGATTTTAACAGGCACCTCGTAAATAAGCCGCACAGTAGAACCGCAGTAAAGCGACTGACCCGTAGGCAATGCCTTAGGGTTGGCCTATTCGAATACTGAGATTATCAATCAAGCGTGCCGACTCGGTGTACATGGCTCCGAGAATGGTCAAATGTCGGTCATCGGCAGCCGCCAATTCGAGGGTTTTGCTGTGACATACAGTCACATAATCTGCGGTAAACCCTCCCTCCGTGATCCGCTCACGCGCCTGTATTTCAAGTTCACTAAAGCCACTATTACCCGCCGAGATTTGCGCGGCAAGCCAGGTTAGGGTATTTATGAGTACGGTCACCCGAGGGCGCTCGCGAGGCGTAATAAAACTATTTCGAGAGCTCATCGCCAAACCATCGGGTTCGCGAAAAATCGGCGCCGCAATAATTTTCACGGGTAGGCAGAGATCCTCGACCATACGTCGGATAACGGCTAATTGCTGGTAATCCTTGAGACCAAAGATGCTCTCGTCCGGTTGCACGATGTGGAACAGTTTACTGACTACGGTCGTGACACCCTCGAAGTGTCCCGGTCGACTTGCGCCACACAACATGTCGGTCATTGTCGGGCATATCACCCGACTCTGGGTGTCCAACCCATTCGGATACATTTCGGTATCGTTTGGATTAAAAAGATAATCGCAGCCACTGGCGCGGAGCTTCTGGCAATCCGCAGCAAAGGTCCGCGGGTACTTGTCCCAATCTTCGTTCAAACCAAACTGTAACGCGTTGACAAAAATTGAGCACACAACGATATCATTGGTCTGCTGAGCCTGCGTCACGAGCGCGAGGTGGCCATCGTGTAAATTGCCCATAGTCGGTACAAAGCCAATTTTCAAACCCTCGCGTCGGTGGGCGAAAAGTGCCTCGCGAAGACCCTTAATAGTATGCTGGATTTGCAACGCACCCGCTCCCTATAGACCGCCTATTGATCGCCAAAATAATCACTAACCAAATTTTCGAAACGCGTGTATTTGCCCAAAAATGCTAGATGGCAAGTACCAATGGGTCCGTTACGTTGCTTGCCAATAATAATTTCGGCGCGACCCTTGTCGGGACTGTCCTCGTTGTATACCTCGTCTCGATAGAGAAAAACGATGACATCCGCGTCTTGCTCGATCGCGCCTGAATCACGCAGGTCGGAATTCACTGGACGTTTATTCGGTCTCTGTTCGACGTTTCGACTCAATTGCGATAACGCCAACATCGGACACTCGTATTCACGGGCAATATTTTTCAATTCGCGTGAAATTTGCGAAATTTCCTGCACCCGACCCTCGCTGGCATTGGTGCCGCTCATCAGCTGCAGATAATCCACCATAATCAAACCCGGTTGGGCGCTGGCATAGAGCGCACCGTCGTCGGGTTGCGCTTCTTGGCCATGCTCGGCATGCCATTGCTGGCGCAGATAATCCAGTCGCTCGCGCGTAAATTGTTTGATCCTGTTGCGGATCTCAAGCGGCGTAATACCCGCCGTGTCATCGATGTAAAGAGGTCGATCCTTTAGGCGTTGAGCGGCGCTGCCAAGACGGGGCCAGTCGTCCTCACTAAGATTTCCGGTGCGCATGTGGGTTTGATCAATTTTGCCAATGGAAGACAATAATCGGGTGATCAGTTGGCTGGCTGGCATCTCGAGCGAAAAGACTAAAACCGGCCGCTGTTGATGAAGAACCGCATGTTCCACCATGTTCATAGCAAAAGCCGTTTTCCCCATAGAAGGCCGACCGGCGATAATCACCAAATCAGATTTTTGCCATCCAGATGTCATACCATCTAACTCGGAAAACCCGGTACTTAAACCGGTAATGTCCGAGTCGCTGTTAGAGAGTTCGTCAAGCCGAGCGATGGCTTCTTGAAGGAGCGAGTTAACCTCCCTAAAGCCACCTTTTTTCGGACGATTTTCAATAATTGCTTGAAGTCGACTCTCGGCCTCCGCGAGTAACTTTGAACTGTCCCAACCGAGAGGATGGTAACCCTTGCGAACGATGTCGCTTGCAGCGCCAATCAATTGGCGCACGATAGAGCGCTCTAATACGATCTGCGTATAGGCCGGTATATTGGCAGAGCTCGGGGTGTTCTGCGCCAGTTCGACAAGATATTCGGCGCCGCCGATGGTCGCGAGTTGCTCAGTGTTTTGCAGCGATTCCGACAGCGTAATCGGATCAAAGGGCTGTTCGTCAGCAGCCAATGCCTGCATCGCTGCGAATATCAATTGATGGTCTCGGCTATAAAAATCCGACTCAGAAAGCACTTCAGCGGCGCCATCAAAGGCGTCGTTTTTTAACATCAAACCGCCGAGCACCGCTTGCTCTGCCTCTATAGAGTGAGGTAGCGGCTGGCTTGCTGTAGGTTCGGCAAATAACGCCTCGTTCATCAACGCGCCTCGCGAAGTGTTTAAACGACCATCAATCAGACAGCTATGGCACTAAATAGACTGGCGCACTCCCTATCGCGAGCGCACCGTCCACCATTACTCTTGTTCAATCACTACCGATATCGATTGAACAATATCCGAGTGTAATTGAACGTCGACGTCAAACGTTCCAATTTGACGCAAACTGCCCTCGGGAAGATTGACTTCACTGCGATTCACATCACCCCCTGCGGCTACAATCGCTTCTTCTATCTCGCGAGCGCCGACCGACCCAAATAGCTTACCCTCGTCGCCGGCATTGGCGCTGATGGTAACGGTTGCGATGGCTGCGAGTTTATCGGCTCGAACTTGCGCTACCGCCAGTTTGTCGGCGGCGTTGGATTCTAGCTCAGCTCGGCGTGACTCAAATTCGGCAATGTTTTTTTCGGTGGCAAAGACTGCTTTACCACGCGGTATTAGGTAGTTACGGCCATAGCCCGCCTTAACACTCGCGCGATCACCAATGCCGCCGAACCGGCCCAATTTTTCTAACAATATAACATCCATTGATTATTCCTCTGGTTATTCTTTTGGTGTTCGGTTGACAATATCCGCCAACCGAACACGTAAATCCCAATGGCTATCGACGAAGCCCAAACACACCAACAATAGCGCGAAAACTGGACTGAACATGAATAGCCCGACGTACATTATAAACACACTGCTAGCATTCAGTTGCAATGCGTCGGCTGAATAGTGTACCAGTGCTATGCCGGAGACTAACAACGGAACCGGTAGCAGCCGAAACCACAGCGCATACTCGGGGGCAAATATCACCCCCAGCGCACCAACCCCCAACAACACCCGCGCCACTCCTGCGTCCAACCGCAAGCCGTGAAATTCTTCGCGGAAACCACCCGGGTTGTATACCAGCGCCTGCCACCATCGCGAGACGATTAAACTCATCACCGACGTTGTTACCAACCCCCAAGTCAAAAGCCCTAATACCAGCGACTGCTGCTCGACGATATCATTTGCCGCTTCAGTATCGCCGCCGGATATCAGCGCCATCATTATTGGCACCAACGCTTCAACACCGCTGGGGAACAATAAATTCAGCCCTAAAATCGCCACCACGCTGGCGGCCATCACCGCAATCAGAGCCCACTGCCAGGAGATCGTGACGCGCAGTACCTGCGCGCCAATCACCATAATGAGCAGCGCGGCCGACGATACCAGCGTTAGTAGACGGTTGGCGGTATAAGCCTCTGTGTCGCTGACAAACCACCCTAGGAGTACCGGAAGTAGAGCCCAAAGAGCGACCAGCGACCCCTCGAGGGAGCCTTTTTTAAGCGTTACCAGACCGATGGTCGATGGACTGGCCAAGGGGATAAAATACCCCACCAGAGCCACGCCACAGGCCTGCGCTCTGCCGCGCATGATAAACTCCACCAGCGCACGCAAGGCGTCTCTCCGGCCGCTTACTTGTGGCTGTCGGTGAACGGCAGCAAAGCGATGTAACGCGCCCGCTTAATCGCCTCAGAGAGTTCACGCTGATAACGCGCCTTGGTCCCGGTGATACGACTGGGCACAATCTTACCGCTCTCAGAAACATAGCCTTTGAGCGTGTCCAGATCTTTGTAATCGATCTCAGTAGCGCCTTCAGCGGTGAATCGGCAGAATTTTCTGCGACGTACAAATTTAGCCATTATTGCTCTCCTTCAACGGCGTCTGCCGGTGCATCTGTGGGCGCATCTTCCGCTTGGGCATCTTCATCACCCTGCTCTTCGACTAGCGCCTCTTCAGCAGCGCTTGCTGCTGCCTGAGCCTTCGCTTGATCAGCTTTAGCCTTGGCTATCGCGCGTGTTTCTCGCGCATCCCTTTCGGCTTTCTCGGCGTTCTCTTGACTCATAATTGGCGACTCGGATGTGACTGCCTCAGTGCGGCGAATGACCATGCTACGAATCACTGCATCGTTGTAGCGAAACGTCGAGTTCAACTCGTCGAGCACGTCTTGACCACATTCGATATTCATCAAAACATAGTGTGCCTTGTGAATTTTATTGATTGGATAGGCCAATTGACGGCGTCCCCAATCCTCTAGACGGTGGACTGAACCATTGCCTGCGGCAACAGAGGTAGAGTACCGTTCGATCATTCCAGGCACTTGCTCGCTTTGATCCGGGTGAACCAAAAATACAACTTCATAGTGACGCATAATATCTCCCTATGGGTAAATATGCCTCCAACCGCAGCGTTTTTGCCACAGCAATAAGACAAGGAGTGATTGGCCAAAGACGACCAATATGGGCGCGTCATTGTAGTGACTTGCAGACTGGGTTGCAACCACTGCCTACGCAAATTGCGCCGCCCATAAACAAGCCCTGACAGACTTCGACAAATTGGCCTCGCATCTAAGCTGAGACCTTTAAGCCAAGACCTTTGCCCCAACCGGAAATGTGCGTAACTAGCGAGTGGGTTTAATACAGAGCTGTGACCGAAACAATATTACTTTTAGCGTGCCTAAGACGCAGCGTAATCCAGATTTGCTCTAGCGACGAGAGCAAGTACAGCAGCGCGACTATGCGCAAATAAACATTTATTTCAAACAACATTACAATATAAAACGCCGGCGCCAGAGCAGCCGCCGTTATTTTCGCCAGAAACGTATGATAACTTGGATAGCGACCAAACTTTATCCACGACAACGCGGTAGATAACGCAAAAGCGATTGACGCCATAACAATAAAGTCCGCCAATCGCCAAAACACCTCGGGCTTAAACACCCAGAGCGCATAACTCATGACAAAGTACGTTAGTGTATCGGCCCAGCTGTCCAAACGCGCTCCCAACTCACTCGACTGATTCAGGCGACGCGCCAAATAGCCATCGATCAGGTCGCTCGCTAGCGAGCCTGCCGATAGATGTAAGAACAGTGATTGAAATTTACCCCAGACGCAAAACACCAGCGCAGGCACCAATAACAGCCGCAGCAAGGTAAACAAATTAGGCGCAGTAAAAAACCGCTGCGCAGAAAAATACTGTTTAATGATCGCATCCATGCATTTGCTGTGATTAATTTAATGCCCAACAATCCATGTTATTGGCCGCCTCGTGCACTCCCAACAAACTTCAAACCCATTTTAGCTGCGTCGAGTCCAATGCTAAACTCATTTCACAGTGCCCGCTGACGCGCCACCTCAAACATTGCCACACCTGCAGCCACCGATACATTAAGGCTCTCAACATCACCCGTCATAGGTATTTTCGCCAAAAAATCACAGTGTTTTTTGGTTAGATCGCGCAACCCAGTATCCTCTGAACCCATCACCAGTAGAGACGCGCCGCGCACATCGAGATCGTACAGAGACGCCGACGCATCGCCCGTCATGCCTACCACCCAAACACCCAACTCTTGCAGGTTTACCAGTGTTCGTGACAAATTAGTCACCACAACCAGTGGAATCAACTCAGCGGCACCACTGGCGACCTTTTGCACCGTCGGCGTCAAGCCGACCGAATTATCTTTTGGTACGATCACCGCATCGACACCGGCACATGCGGCAGAGCGCAAACAAGCACCTAAGTTATGTGGATCGGTTACCCCATCCAACATCAAAAAAAAGCCTTTTTGCGCAGACTTTTTTGCCAGCGCGTACAAAAAACTCTCGTCGTGGGTAGGACCTTCTGCGCAGCGCGCTATCACCCCCTGATGACGACCAGTGACCTTGGCGCTGATATTCTTTAGGGAAGCCAACTGCACGGTAACACCATGCAACGCGGCTAGGCGCTGTATTTTTTGCAGACGATCATCCAGCCGGCCGCTCTGAAGCACCAGTTCCTCCACCCGCTCTGGCGCGCTTTTAAGGACCGACTGTACTGCGTGAACACCAAAAATCCAATCCAATCCATCCTCCAAAATTTTACTTGGGTTCAGCTCCCAAAAATCAACCCAAGACGGGCTCTTTGCAGGCGCATTGTACTTACTTTGAGTCCCCTCCGAATACCCTTTATAATAAGTTTTCAATAACAAAATCGAAGTAAGGCCCAATGACTGTGACTATCCCCGAAGTAAAAGCCGGTCTCACCAGACGTCTTGCCAGCCTGGTGTATGACGGATTTTTATTGTTTGCCATTGCGCTGTTGTACGCTGCCGTGCTGCTCACCGTTAGAATTTTACTGCTTGGACTGGAAGCGGCAACCAATCACGAGCCAAATTTGCCGAGCCAGTGGCTTGGCTTTATCGGACTATATGCCTCACTTTCAGGCTACTACTACGTGTGCTGGCGCAAGCAGGGGCAGACGCTTGGTATGAAGTCATGGCGCATTAAACTTCAGGATTTAGACGGTCAACTCGCCTCACCAAGCCAGTGTGTGCGGCGCTGCCTGTTTGCCATACCCTCTCTGGCGTGCGGTGGATTAGGCTTTTTTTGGTGCCTATTACCGCCAAATCGCGCATGCTGGCACGATATGGCCAGCGCCACTAAAGTCATTATGGTAGCCAAGCAGAACACCTAAATCATCGCTGAGTTCCAGACAGCGCATAGCATTTACAGAATAAATAATAAAAAAATGTAGGGGATCGGTATGAACACAACAACAGCGGGGTTTGTGATCGCCATAGACCAAGGCACCACGTCGTCGAGGAGCATATTGTTTGATCATCAATACGCCATTCATAGCCAAGCTCAGGTCGAACTCGAGCAATTTTTCCCGCACTCCGGTTGGGTAGAACAGGACCCCGACGAGATATGGCAGACGACCTTGGATACGGCACGCCGATCGATGCACCAAGCAGATCTAAGGGCTGACCAACTCTGCGCTCTGGGCATCTCCAATCAGCGAGAAACAACCATTGTTTGGAATCGCGTGAGCGGCAAGCCAGTCTATAATGCGATTGTCTGGCAAGATCGCCGCACCGCACAATACTGCAATCAACGTCGGCAAGACGGCGCGCAAACTATGGTCACCGCAAAGACTGGCCTATTGCTCGACGCTTATTTTTCGGCCTCAAAAATAGCCTGGATTTTGGACAATGTCAGCGGAGCACGGGCCGCTGCAGAACGCGGAGAACTTGTATTTGGTACCGTAGATAGCTGGTTGATATGGAATTTAACCGCCGGCGCTGTACACGCCACCGACGTCACCAATGCCTCGCGAACCATGCTCTACAATATTCATCGACAAGAGTGGGACAGCGAGTTACTGGAACTATTTAACGTGCCGCGGTCGATGCTGCCAGAGGTTCTCGACTGCAATGGGTTTTTTGGTTATACCTCGGCATCTCTGCTCGGCGGTACGGTAAAAATTTGCGGCGTCGCTGGCGATCAGCAAGCTGCCGCTATGGGTCAGGCATGCTTTACCAAGGGCATGCTAAAGGCGACTTACGGCACTGGGTGCTTTGCACTGCTCAATACTGGAGATACCGCGGTCGAGTCGCAGCATCAATTGTTGACCACCGTGGCCTCGCGCCTGGATGGCAAAATCAGTTACGCTTTAGAGGGTTCTATTTTTATCGCTGGCGCAGCCATTCAGTGGTTGCGCGATGGCCTGGGCATTATAGAGTCGGCCGAGCAATCCACCGCCGCGGCGCTAGCCTCTGACCCCGACCAGGCAGTGTATTTAGTCCCTGCATTTACCGGCCTTGGCGCGCCTTGGTGGGACCCTGACGCACGCGCAGCGATTTTTGGGTTATCGCTTGCTACCGGCCGTAATGAGATCGTTCGCGCGGCGCTCGAATCAGTTTGCTACCAAACGCTCGATCTACTTCATGCCATGCATGCCGACTGGAAAACCACATCGAATACTGTATTGCGAGTCGACGGCGGCATGGCGGTCAATGACTGGACTATGCAATTTCTCGCCGATGTCTTACAGGCGCCTATCGACCGTCCGATGATCACCGAGACGTCTGCTCTGGGTGCGGCATGGCTCGCAGCGTCACACGCCGGACTGTGGCCAACATGCGAGGACTTCGCCAGCTCCTGGCAGTGCCAACAGCGATTCACCCCCACCATGAGTCCCGAGCAGTGCAAGGTTAAAGTGGCTGGATGGGACGCGGCAATCCGTCGGGTACGCGGGGCAGGTTGACGGCTAGACGGCTAATAGTAACTTGAACTCACCGGTCAACGGCCTCTACGCAACAAATACGCGCCGATCAATAAACACACTGCAACCGGCGTCAGAACGGCGGCCAGAGGTGAAAATCCCATCACGATGCTCGATGGGCCGAGCATATCTTGGATAATATTAAAGACAATTCCAACGATCACTCCAATAAATATTTTTAGACCCATGGTCGAACCGCGCAACGGTCCAAATACAAAGGCAATCCCGATAATCACTAAACCCACAATAATCAACGGTTGAAGTATTTTTCTCCAAAAAGCTAATTTATATATAGCCGCGTCGGTTCCCTGCTGCTGTAAAAAATCAATGTAATAGTAAAGCGTCGATATCGACAACCCACTGGGAGGTAACACATTGACCAGCAGCAACTGCGGGCTAAGCTCTGAATTCCATTGGCGAGTGATCAATTTATCGCTCTCGGTGCGCTCTGGGTAAAAACGCGTAATCGATACGTTCTCCTCCATCCAGTGACCGGCGACGCTGTTGTAAGTTGCCCTCGAGGAAAAACTCGCCTCACTTAACTGACGACTTTCAGAAAATTGATAGCGCGTTACGCCGAACAGGACGCCGCCGGGAAACACCGCATTGAAATGCATGACCTCGTCGCCCTCTTTGATCCACAGCCCCGAACTCGAGTCCGGCGCAGACTCCCCCTTACGTAAATACTCTCGTTGCCCCTTGGCTAACTGGTCGAGATACGGGGCAAAATACTCGCCCAACAGCAATCCAACAAAGATAAAAACTAGCGCCGGCCGCAAGACGTAGGCAACGATTCTCAGCGTTGAAACACCGGCTGCGCGAATAACAATCAACTCGCTATCGTTGGCCAGCTGGCCAAGCCCAAATAGACAGCCCACCAAGCACGAAAGGGGTATGTACTCATAGATGCGCGACGGCAGTGTAGTCGCAACATAAATTAACAGATCAATAAAACGGTAATTACGACGTATCGAATCTGCCTCATCGATGATCGCTGCCACGCCATCGAGCCCGACAATCACCAACAGAGTAATGGAGATGGCAGCAAATACCGAACGGCCAATATGTCTGGATAGAATCCGCATTCAGAAGTTCGCCTCAGTTGATGGCGAACGACGGGTAATCCGGCGCGCCAACGGATTGGCAAACATCAGCGCGACCCCGATACCAATAAACACTAGGTGCAGCGGAAAAAGGGTGACCGATGCAGGAACCACACCCGACTCTATCGAGCCTCGCAGTGCGTTCAGACCGACCAAATAACTCAAATACAACAGCACTGCGGGTAACAACTTCGAATAACGACCCTGGCGAGGACGGGTGCGGCTGAGCGGCCATGCCATCAAGGTCACCACAAACATCATCAAAGGTATCGACAGCCGCCATTGCAACGCAACCTGAAGCTTCGGATCAGCCGAATTCAACAAATCACGCGTCGGCATCGCCTCGACTTCTGTGGCCTCTCGGTAGCGTCGATTATCCGCAAGGCGGATCCCATATTCCTGAAAATCCGTTACTTGGTAACGGAATTCGCCGGGCACGCCATCCGCTCTGTAACCTTGGTTTAAAACCAGATATTGCTCGCCGGCAATCTCGGTACGCTGCTGCTTACCGTCTTGTGCAACAATCATCACAACACGGGCCATAGAACTCCCCGTCCCAGGTTCTGTGACCACCATAAAGACGTCCTCCAAACCTCGATCAGCGGACACCTGATCGGCATAGATCACGCCTTTGCCTCCTCGCAGCGGATAAAATTTCTTCGCCACCAAATCGTCGATCTCTCCTCGCGCCCTCTGCGCCTCGGCAATAATGCCCACCTTAGCCATGCCAGTAGGCGCTACCACCAAACTCAAATAACCGACCGCCACCGCCAACATAGAGGCAATCAATAGGGTATAGAGCAAAAGTTTCTTTTCAGAAAAACCACAGGCATAGAGCACGCTGATTTCGTTTTCAACATGCATACGACCGAGGCACAACAGCAACGCAAGAAAAAAACCAAGTGGCAGTGTTAACTCGAGAAAGCCGGGAATACGATACCCCAGCATGGCGATCATAATACTCGGATCCATTGCGCTAGCGGCGACCTGCGCCAGATATTTGACCAAGCGGCCACTGACTAAGATCAGCAGCAAAATGACGCACACAGCAAACGTTGTGGAGAGCACTTCACGACAGAGATAACGAAAAATAATCACAGTATTATATTGAATAAACCTTGGGTGCAGTTACACAAGCTGGTATCGTTATGGGCTCTCGTTATCAGCATCTCAAACAGGACATACCCTATGGAGTTTACTGCATCTTCAGCCAATCTGTTAAAAATAAAAGCGGATTGTCTCATTGTGTTAGCCGACGCTCAAATCAATGGCGTACTGGCGTCTCGCGATACAGAACTGCATAGCGATTTAAAAGCGCTCGCAAAAACCACCAATTTTGACGGTAAAACTGGCTCATCAAAAACCTTGTATACCCCAACTTTGCCATTCTCACAGGTCATCCTGATCGGTATCACTGGCGCTACCTCCCGACAAAAACAGATCAAAGTCATCGCCGATGCAGCGTCAAAGGCGATCGCGAGTGGTGCCACAAAAATACTTTGGATAGCTGATGAGGCAACCGATGATGGCCACTGGCAGGCAGCCATGGTCGCGCGAAATGTGCTGCATGCCAGTTACAAATATGCAAAAAATGACAAAGTGGTAGCGAGCAGTCTGAAAACCCTCATCTACTGGACCGGCAGCCGTGCCGAGCAGCAATTGGCCAGCACTGGCCTCGACTTTGGCGTGGCTGTTGGCAACGGCATGAACTGCGCGCGGGAACTGGGCAATCTTCCAGCGAATTTTTGTACACCCAGTTATTTGGCCGGTCGAGCGCGCGATATGGCACGCGACAATGCGTCCCTCGATTGCCAAATCCTCGACAATTCGGATATGCAAAAACTCGCTATGGGATCACTACTATCGGTGACTGCAGGGACAGTGGAGCCCGCCAAATTTATTATCATGAACTATCACGGAGGTGCAAAATCAGAGGCGCCAACGGTACTCATCGGCAAGGCCGTCACCTTTGACTCTGGGGGCATCAGTCTTAAACCGGGTGGCGGCATGGATGAAATGAAATTTGATATGTGTGGTGGGGCATCGGTTTTTGGCGTCATGCAAGCATTGTGCGCCAGCGGGCTCGCTATCAATGTTATCGGCCTAGTCCCCGCGGTCGAAAATATGCCGAGTGGCACAGCCACACGTCCTGGTGATGTAGTGACCAGCATGTCGGGGCAGACTATCGAGGTACTGAATACCGATGCCGAGGGCCGACTCATTCTATGCGATGCCATTACTTACTCGGAACGTTTCAAGCCCCGTGCGGTCATTGACATAGCCACTTTGACCGGCGCTTGTGTGATGGCACTGGGTAAACAGGCCTCGGGGCTTCTGGCGAATGACGACGATCTAGCCGATGCTTTGTTATCCAGTGGCACACGCAGTGGCGATCGCGCTTGGCAGCTACCGCTTTGGGAAGAATACGACGCCCAATTAAAGAGTAACTTCGCCGACATGGCGAACATCGGCGGCCGCGAAGCGGGAACCATCACCGCCGCATGTTTTTTAGCTCGCTACGCCAAAAAACTTCCCTGGGCGCACATCGACATTGCTGGTACGGCCTGGTTATCCGGCGCTCAAAAAGGCGCTACGGGTCGCCCGGTACCGCTGCTGATGGATTATTTACAGCAACGCGCAAATCATTCAACCTAACAAGCCGGCGCCGACATGACCCGAGTGTCGTTTTATAAACTCGCCGGCGACCAAAATTTGGCGCTGGCGCTGACCTGTAAGCTGGTCGAAAAAGCGCACTTGTCAAATCAAAAAGTGCTCTGCCAAATGCCGAATCAAGACTCCGCTGAAAGCTTGAATGACAAACTCTGGCGTTTTTCAAAAACCTCTTTCATACCCCATGGGTTGGGCTCACAATCACAACCAGTGGCCATTAGCACCGACGCCACACCAGGCGAGCACTACCAGCTGTTGATTAATTTGGATGCTTCGAGGCCATCTTGGTTTAGTCGCTTCGAGCGGGTTATAGAAATAATCCATACAGAGCCAAATTACCAGCAGTCAAAGCGCGACAATTTTAGTTTCTATAAAGACCGCGGTTACCCCCTCGAGTTTTTTGATTTGAGCGACAAGTTCGTCAGTTCCGAGGTTTGATCTTTCTCTGCGGGTAAAAATTAGCGCTAACGGTCGACGAGTCACAGCGTAATAGTCGGGGACTTTTATAGGGTAATAAATAACCGAGCATATGATAGCTATGGAAACCATCAGGATCTATAATTTCTCTGCTATTTAGGCATCGTTAAACGTTCCGAACCGTCGAGTTGTCCATAGCCCAAATTTTATTTATCGGCGATTTCGTCGCCGCAGCGCACACTGGAAATACCACACACCATGGACAAAACATTTAATCCTCAAACGATCGAAAAACGCTGGTACGACGAGTGGGAAAAACGCGGTTACTTTGCACCCACCGGCGAGGGAGAGCCATTTTCCATCGTCATTCCGCCACCCAATGTCACCGGCAGTTTGCACATGGGCCACGCCCTGCAGTACGCCATTATGGATGCCCTCACCCGACATCAACGAATGAAGGGTAGCGACACTCTGTGGCAAGTAGGAACCGATCACGCCGGTATCGCAACGCAAATGGTGGTGGAACGCCAGTTAGCCAGTAAAAATGAACCGGGACGGGCATCGCTTGGGCGAGAAAAGTTCATCGAAAAAGTTTGGCGTTGGAAGGAGGAATCCGGTGACACGATTACGCGACAGATGCGCCGCCTCGGTAATTCGGTTGACTGGCAAACCGAACGCTTCACTATGGACGCGGGTTTTTATAGCAGCGTGCAGCAAGTTTTTATCCGTCTATACGATGAAGAATTAATCTATCGCGGCAAGCGCCTGGTTAACTGGGATCCGAAATTACACACCGCAATTTCGGATTTGGAAGTCGAAAATCGTGAAGTCGTCGGTAAAATGTGGAGCATCCGCTACCCCCTAAACGAGGGCGTGACAACCGCCGCCGGCGACGATTATATCGTCGTTGCTACCACTCGACCGGAAACCCTACTGGGAGACACTGGCGTTGCCGTCAATCCCAACGATCCGCGCTATAAAGACTTAATTGGCAGTTGCGTAACCTTACCACTGGTCAATCGATCCATCCCGATCGTCGGCGACGACCATGCGCAATTGGACAAAGGCAGCGGTTGCGTCAAAATCACTCCAGCACACGACTTTAACGATTACGAAGTCGGCCAGCGCCATGCGCTGCCGATGGTAAGTATATTGACTGAAAACGCCGATATTCGCCAAATCGCTGAGTGCTTGCACAGCGACGGCCGAGACAATCCCGATTTCGAGGCCTTTATACCGGAGAAATACCGCGGGCAAGAGCGTTTTGCGGCGCGCCGAGAAATCGTTGCTGACCTCACCGCTGCGGGCTTACTTGAGTCTGTCGAAGACAATAACATGACGGTGCCATACGGCGATCGCGGCGGCGTCGTGATCGAACCGATGCTGACGAATCAATGGTATGTGGACGCAAAAAAACTTGCCGCACCCGCCATTAGCGCAGTTGAAGATGGACGGATTAAATTTGTTCCCGAGCAGTATGAAAACATGTATTTTGCCTGGATGCGCAATATCCAGGACTGGTGCATCTCACGCCAACTCTGGTGGGGGCACCGCATTCCTGCATGGTATGACGAGCAAGGCAACGTCTTCGTCGGCACCAGTGAGGAGAAGGTACGGGAGAAATATCAGCTAGACCAACGGCCACTCCTGCAAGATCCCGATGTTTTAGACACCTGGTTTTCGTCCGCGCTATGGAGTTTCGCCACCTTAGGCTGGCCTGAATCCAACGAGCGTCTGCAAAAATTCCATCCGACCAGTGTATTGGTCACCGGCTTCGATATTATCTTCTTTTGGGTGGCGCGCATGGTGATGATGTCCATGCATCTATTAAAGGACCCTAACGGCGCTCCACAGGTGCCCTTCAAGACGGTCTATGTGCACGGTTTGATTCGCGACGAACAGGGCAAAAAAATGTCCAAATCGAAAGGCAATGTGATCGACCCCTTGGACATGATTGATGGAATTACCCTCGAGGCCCTGCAGGCCAAGCGCACGGCCAACATGATGCAGCCTCAGTGGGCCGATAAAATCGCCAAACGAACGGCCAAACAGTTCCCTGATGGCATCGAGGCACATGGCGCAGACGCGTTGAGATTTACCCTTTGTGCCTTGGCATCGACCGGCCGCGATATCAATTGGGATATGAAACGTCTCGAGGGATACCGTAATTTTTGCAACAAACTTTGGAATGCTGCGCGCTACGTATTGCTCAATACCGAGGGCGAAAATTGCGCCCAACTGGGCAGTGAATATCAACTCAGCCTAGCCGATCGATGGATTGAGTCACGCCTACAAACCGCAGTAAGCGAAGTAGAGAAAGCCTTAGAGTGCTATCGCTTCGACCTTGCTGCACAAGCACTTTACGAATTCATCTGGAATGAATACTGCGATTGGTATTTAGAGCTATCCAAACCGGTACTGTGGGATGATCAAGCCAGCGAGGCACGAAAAACTGGAACTCGCCGAACGTTGGTGCGGGTGCTCGAGACCACCTTGCGATTGGCACACCCGTTACTGCCGTTTATCAGCGAGGAGATATGGCAAAATGTTGCGCCTATGGCCGAGGTTAAAGGCGATACGATTATGCTACAACCCTACCCAGTCTCTGATCCAAGCCTCGTCGATGAGGCGGCCGAACGAGACATAGAATGGCTCAAAACAGTGATCGTAGGAATACGTAGCCTGCGCGCAGAAATGAATATACCTCCGGCAACGCAGCTCCCAGTAATACTAGCCAAAGGAACCCAAGATGACCGTTCGCGATTGCTCAACAGCCATCAATTGCTGTGTAAGCTCGGTCAACTCGAATCCATCGAGTGGCTCGGCGAAGGACAAAAAATGCCCCTGAGCATGACCGCTCTGGCCGGTGATTTAGAAATTTTAGTGCCACTCGCTGGGCACATTAACATCAGCGATGAACTCGATCGACTCGATCGAGAAATTGCCAAACTAAACGTCGAGTGCAATAAACTCGACGCCAAACTCGACAAGCCGGCCTTTATCGAAAAAGCGCCGCCTGAGGTAGTCGAAAAGGAACGCCAAAAGCTCGCCGACCTCCGTGGTGCGAATCGACAATTGCAACAGCGACGATCTGAAGTTGCCGGGTTAGACGGCGCTTAATGGCTCAATCGCTCAACCCTCAACAACGCGAAGCGCTGCGCTATGTCGACGGCCCCCTGCTGGTTTTAGCTGGGGCTGGTAGCGGAAAAACCAGCGTGATAACCCAAAAAATCGCCTACCTCATTGACCGTTGCGAACTCTCAGCACGGCATATTGCCGCGGTCACCTTTACCAATAAAGCGGCGCGGGAAATGAAGGCCAGAATCTCTGCGTTGATGCCGGCGCAACGTATCAAGGGACTGACCGTATCGACCTTCCACAACTTAGGATTAACCATTATTCGCGCCGAGCGTCATACCCTCGGCTTTAAACCTGGATTCTCGATCCTCGACCAAGAAGATTGTCGCAACTTGATCAAGGAGTTGATGCAACGTCACTCCGAGTTGGACGACAAGTTAATCGACACCGCGCAAATGACTATTTCCCAATGGAAGAGCTCATTGCTGTCGCCCGAAGCCGCGCTCGCTGCAGCTGAAAGCAATGGTGAAAAGAGCCTTGCCAAGGTATACCAGCGCTATCACCAAGCGCTGCGAGCGTATAACGCGGTGGATTTCGATGACCTATTAATGATACCGGTGGAATTGTTTAATCAAAATGATGAAATACTAACTCGCTGGCAACAACGTATCCGATACCTCTTAGTCGACGAATACCAAGATACCAATCACGCCCAATACGAACTGGTGCGCTGCTTAGTGCGCCACAGACAGGCACTGACCGTAGTCGGCGACGACGATCAATCGATCTATGCCTGGCGGGGCGCGCGACCCGAAAACTTAGTTCAACTACAACATGACTTCAGCGATTTGAAAGTCATCAAACTGGAGCAAAACTATCGCTCCACGGGGCGCATATTGCGCGCCGCAAACACGTTGATTGACAATAATCCCCACACCATCAAAAAAGCACTCTGGAGTGAATTGGGCCCCGGTGATCCGCTGCGGCTGATCTGCGCCGAGAACGAAAGTATGGAATGTGAGCGCGTGGTCAATGAAATCGCTGATATGCGACTCAAGCGGCGCTGTAAATATAGCGACTTTGCGGTGCTTTATCGGAGTAACTACCAGGCGCGACTGTTAGAAATTCATCTTCAAAAACAAGATGTCCCCTATGAAATAACCGGTGGACAATCGTTTTATGCTAAAACTGAAATCAAGGATGTGATGGCGTATTTACGCATTATCATCAATCCGGATGATGATAATGCGCTACTGCGCATCGTCAACACACCGCGGCGACAGATAGGACCCACCACGCTCGAGCAACTCGGCACCTATGCCAATAAGCGTCAACTACCGCTATTTCAATGTATTGATGAAATGGCGCTGGCGGAAATAATCAGCGAAGCGGCACTCACCAGACTGCGCCGTTTTAAACGCTGGATAGAACAGATTTCGCAACGCCTGTACAACGATGAACCGCTCGGTGTAATTCGCGAGATGCTCAGCGATGCAGACTATTTAGGCTGGTTACACCAAAACGCAAGTAGCGAAAAAATCGCCATTCGGCGCTGGCAAAACATCGATTTTTTACTTCAGCAATTGCAACAAGTGCTAGACAACGACGACGGTGAAACGCCACCAGGCGATCGTGCCGTCGAGAGCGCCATCGCCAAGTTAGTGTTGCGCGATCTGCTCGATCGTGAAGACCAAGAATCGAGCCAAGACAAAGTCCAATTAATGACCTTACACGCCGCCAAGGGTCTCGAGTTTTTGCACGTTTTTATGGTCGGTATGGAAGAGGAGATCCTACCTCACCGCAACAGCACTGAGGCCGGTCAGATCGAAGAGGAGCGGCGTCTGACCTACGTTGGAATCACCCGCGCCCAGCGCACCTTAACCATGACCCGGGCACTTCGGCGAACCCAATATGGGAGTACTTCGGTGACGGTTGCGAGCCGCTTTATCGACGAACTGCCCGACGCTGATTTGATCAGACTCGGCGAGGGAACCGCGCCCGACCCAGAAACACTCGCCCAACAGCGGAGTGCATCGTTAGCTGCACTGAAAACACTGTTTGAGTGACTGTTTGA
>CESJ01030919.1_pt1 | contig 55280 bp, 50 predicted proteins | sample 356311 | NCBI WGS metagenome assembly CESJ01 (sample SAMEA2621487, study PRJEB7988) | marine metagenome | biome: marine biome (ENVO:00000447); feature: surface water layer (ENVO:00002042); material: "saline water (ENVO:00002010), including plankton (ENVO:xxxxxxxx)" | depth 5 m
TGCCGAAAGCGCTGGCCAGATGGCCAGCGATAATGAGGGTCTCGAAATCCTATAATTATACGCTATGCACGCCTGGCTGGGGCGATTGACGAGATATTTTATCGGCTCCAAGCGCCGTTTTTTGATTGCTAGGGGCGAGCGCCAGGTGCGATACTCGCAGCCAGAGGAGTTTTATGCACATTCATATTCTTGGAATTTGCGGTACCTTTATGGGTAGTGTTGCCCAGTTGGCCAAACAATTGGGTCATCGAGTCACCGGTTGCGATGCCCGGGTCTATCCGCCGATGAGCGATCAACTGGAGTCAGCTGGCATCGAATTAATCGAGGGCTACGACCCACAGCAATTGTCACCGGCACCGGACTTGACGCTGATCGGTAATGCCCTATCGCGGGGTAATCCCTGCGTCGAGTATCTGCTCGATCATCGCTTGAGCTACATGTCCGGGCCGCAGTGGCTGGGTCAGACCCTGTTGGTCGACCGCCACGTGCTCGCAGTGTCGGGTACGCACGGTAAGACCTCCACCAGCAGCATGCTGACTGCGGTTTTACAAGGGGCCGGGCTACAGCCGGGTTATTTGATTGGCGGCGTGCCCCTCGATGGAGGTATCTCGGCGAGCCTCGGCGGCGGTGAGTTCTTCGTGGTCGAGGCGGACGAATACGACAGCGCGTTTTTTGATAAGCGCTCCAAATTTGTGCACTATCACAGTGACACCTTGCTGATCAACAATATCGAATTTGATCACGCCGATATCTTTGCCGATTTGGCGGCTATTCAGCGCCAGTTTCACCATCTGGTACGCACCGTGCCGGGCTGTGGGACGATTATCTATCCCAGCGCTGACGAGGCGATTGAGACGGTCTTGGCTGCCGGCTGCTGGAGCGATAGGGTGACCTTTGGCGACGCCGACGCCGACGGCGATTGGCAGTATCGTCTCCTGGCGCGGGATGGATCGTCCTTTGAAGTGTTGCGGAATTGCGCCGGCGAACTAATTGAATACGGTCGCGTTAGCTGGCGTCTGACCGGTCGTCACAACGTTAGTAACGCGATGGGCGCGATTATTGCGGCGCGTGGCGTTGGCGTGATCCTTGCCGAGAGCTGCGGTATTTTAAGCACTTTTGCCGGCGTTAAAAGGCGCATGGAAGTACTCTATGAGAACCGGGACTTCACCTTGTACGATGACTTTGCACATCACCCAACGGCGATTGCCACCACCCTCGAGGGGTTGCGGAGCAAAGTCGGCGATGCAGCCATTGTCGCAGTGATTGAGCCGCGGTCTGCGACGATGCGTCAGGGTATTCATGGCGACGCACTGGCGCAGTCACTAGCCCATGCCGATCATGTTGTTTGGTATCGATCGGTGGATATGACTTGGGATATCGAGGCGATTATGGCTGGTTCTGCGATCGCCTGGGAAATTGTCGACAATATCGATGCGATGGTTCAGCGCTGCGTTGATCTCGCAGATCCCGGCAGCCATATGGTGATGATGAGCAATGGGGGGTTTGATGGGCTAGCCCAAAAACTGCTCTTCCGACTCGATCGCTAGCCGCGCAAAATAAAACTCACCGGGCCGTCGTTGCAAAGCGTGACTTGCATGTCGGCGCCGAAAACGCCGGTTGCCACTGGGCCATGCAGAGCGCGTGCTCGAAACACAAAGGCGTCGTATAGTGGTTTTGCGAGTTGCGCTGGAGCAGCCGGGGTGTAGCTCGCTCTTAGACCGCTGTCGGTATCGGCGGCGAGGGTGAATTGCGATACGATCAAAACGCCCGCCTGAATATCGGTTACCGAGTGATTCATCTGCCCGTTATCGTCGGCAAACACTCGATAGCCTAGAGTGCGGTTTACTAGGCGCTCCATGTTGGCGTCGCAATCGTCTTGTTGAACGCCGACAAAAACGCAAATGCCGTGGTCAATGCGACCGACAATTTGATCGTCAACCTCTACCCTTGCGGCGCTGACACGCTGGATTAGAGCTATCATTACGATCCTTTTGATAAATGTTTTAAGTATCTCGGGAACTGCTTATCCACGGCTGTAATCGAGATCTTTAATCATAGCGCGCGGTGCGGTCATGTTGCATCCGTTAAATTTAAAATGAGTGTGTAAAGGCATTGTTGAATGCGCACTTGATCGAAGCACGATGCTCTGGAGTTTTTATCGATGGACCAACAGCGGTGTCAGTGGCCGGGAGAGGACGCTCTCTACCGGCGGTATCACGACCAAGAATGGGGGCTGCCCTGTCGCAGCGATGCTCTGATGTTTGAATTTTTGATTCTCGAGGGCGCCCAGGCGGGGTTGTCGTGGATCACTATACTGCGCCGTCGAGAGCAGTATCGAGCGGCGTTTGCCGGGTTCGATGTGCTGCGGGTGAGCTGCTTTACCGATCGTGATATTGAGCGATTGATGCGCGATAGCGGTATCGTCCGACACCGCGCTAAAATTTGCAGTGCGATTGATAATGCGCGGTGTTTTTTGTGCGTTCAAGAGGAGTTTGGTAGTTTTAGTGACTATCTTTGGGGCTTTGTCGATGGCGCCCCGATTGTTAATTGCTGGTCGAATGCTGCAGAGGTACCCACGAAAACCGCGCTGTCGAAGTGTATTAGCGAGGATATGCGTGGCCGCGGCTTTAGATTTTTTGGGCCGACCATCTGCTACGCGTACCTGCAGTCAATGGGCCTGGTCAATGATCACCTCGCGCGCTGCTTCAGGCGCGCGGAGTGCTTGGCAGTTTCGCCGTCCGATTGAATTATCGCGGCGCGCGCTTGCGGGCGTTTTCGGTTAGCAGTTTTTTCCTGATGCGCACCGACTCTGGGGTGACTTCGACCAGTTCATCGTCTTCAATAAACTCTAGTGCTTGCTCCAGCGTGTGCTTTATCCGCGGGGACAGGATTAAATTTTCATCGGTGCCGGCGGCGCGAATATTGTTGAGTTGCTTCGCCTTTGTGGGGTTGACGGGGAGGTCGTTGTTGCGTGAATGCAGTCCGACAATCTGCCCCTCGTAAATATCCAATCCATGACCGACGAACAATCGACCGCGTTCTTGCAGCGTGAAAAGCGCGTAAGCGAGGGTTTTTCCGGACATCATAGACACCAGAACGCCGTTTTGGCGTTGCCCCATCTTCCCACTTTTGGCGATACCATAGTGATCGAAAATGCTAGTCATAATGCCCGAACCGCTGGTCATGGTAAGAAACTGTGAGCGAAATCCGATCATGCCACGCGACGGGGCGATAAATTCGAGCTTAATGCGCCCCTTACTATCCGGCTCCATGTTGACAATCTCTGCCTTGCGCAGGCCCATCTCCTCCATAACAGAGCCCTGATGTCGATCTTCGATGTCGATGACGATCTGTTCGTAGGGTTCATGGATTTCTCCGTCCACTTCGCGCTGGATGACCTCGGGTCTGGATACGCCGAGTTCGAAACCCTCGCGCCGCATGTTCTCAATTAGCACTGAGAGGTGCAGTTCGCCGCGGCCTGAGACAACAAATTTATCCGGAGTTTCGCCTTGTTCGACGCGCAGCGCGACGTTGTGAATCAACTCCTGCTCGAGTCGATCCTTGATGTTGCGCGAGGTGATATATTTACCTTCACGACCGGCAAACGGCGAGTCATTGACCTGAAACGTCATGCTTACTGTGGGCTCGTCGACCGACAGCGATGGCATCGCCTCAATCATTTCTGGGTCGCAGAGAGTGTCCGAAATGTTGAGTTTTTCGACGCCGGTAATGCACACAATGTCGCCCGCTTGCGCCTTGTCTACCTCGACGCGTTCAAGTCCGTTGTAACCCATCACCGTCAGTACTCGCGCCTTGCGCTTGTGACCGCTGCGATCGACTACCACGACCTGGCAGTTGGGCATCATTACGCCACGGGTAATCCGGCCAATACCAATAACCCCGACATAACTGTTGTAGTCGAGCGCACTAATCTGCATTTGCAGCGGTCCGCTGGTATCGACATTTGGCGGATTGACCTTATCGGCGATAATTTCTAACAGTGGGGTCATATCGTCGGCCAGTTGATCGGCCTCGTATCCGGCCACGCCGTTCAGCGCAGATGCGTAAATTACTGGGAAGTCAAGTTGTTGGTCAGTGCCGCCGAGGCGATCAAAAAGGTCGAACACCTGATCTAGAACCCAGTCGGGTCGGGCGCCGGGGCGATCGACCTTGTTGACCACCAATATTGGGTTCAAGCCCTTCTCAAAGGCCTTTTGGGTAACGAAACGGGTTTGAGGCATTGGTCCATCAACCGCATCGACTAACAATAGTACGCAGTCCACCATTGATAGCACGCGTTCGACTTCGCCACCAAAGTCGGCGTGCCCTGGGGTGTCAACTATATTGATGCGATAGTCGCGCCAGGTGATGGCGGTATTTTTGGCGAGGATCGTAATGCCACGTTCGCGCTCTTGGTCGTTAGAATCCATAATCCGTTCGGTGGTCATGCTTTTGCGGTCCAAGGTGCCAGTCTGCTGCAGCAGTTTGTCGACGAGGGTAGTTTTTCCGTGGTCGACGTGAGCTATGATGGCGATGTTACGTAAGTTTTCGATGGACATGGGTTGCTGGCCGTATTTATTTGAGCGAAGTGCATTCGGGGTTCAAGCCGCAGAGTAAAGGGCGCGCGATGCTGAAAAGCCGCGATTATACGAGAATTGAGAAAAACTGCTATGAATCTTTTTCTTGACGCGTGCTGCGTGAGGTTTAATGCCTAAATATCGTGGGTTCAATATGCCTAGCTGCTAGCACATTTGCGCCAATTTGGTGCAATTTATAAAAATACGCACTTCTTTGGTGCGATCTTGCACGACACACCGAGTTAGGTAAGCAGTGTCTGATCGCTGTTGTGGCGACGTTATGGGCTGGTACGGCTGTTCGTGTTGCTTGGCATGGCAATTGCTTCCCATTAACCGCTACAATAGCTCGCCCCACGATCTGGTTGCGCGATGCTCCGCACTAAGGCCGATGCTCTGGGTAAGAGCGCATTTGGCGGCATTCGCTACCGCACCAACAACGACATACATTTCGGAGACTGATCAATAATGAAAGCAAAATTAGAATATATCTGGTTAGATGGCTACGCGCCAACGCAGAGCCTGCGCAGTAAGACGCAGGTTAGAAGTAACTTTGGCGGAACACTCGAGGAGTGCCCGATGTGGTCGTTCGACGGAAGCTCAACTGAGCAGGCGGAGGGTAATGCCTCTGATTGTCTGTTGAAGCCCGTGGCTATTTTTCCAGACCCCGACAGAAGCAATGCCTACCTCGTCATGACGGAAGTGTTGAACGCCGACGGCACGCCACACGAGAGCAATGGTCGGGCGACCATCGACGACGACGACGATGATTTTTGGTTTGGGTTTGAGCAAGAATATTTTCTCTGGGATGTGGATACGCAACGTCCTCCAGGATTCCCTGTGGGCGGCTACCCAGCTCCCCAAGGTCAGTACTACTGTTCGGTAGGCGCGGGTAACGCGTTTGGTCGTGACTGCATTGAAGAGCACTTTGACATCTGCCTAGAGGCAGAAGTTAACATCGAGGGTATCAACGCCGAGGTGGCCGCTGGGCAGTGGGAATTTCAAGTTTTTGCCAAGGGCGCTAAGCGCGCTGGAGATGAGACTTGGGTAGCGCGCTATCTGCTAGAGCGAACCGGAGAGAAGTACGGTTATTCGATTAATTATCATCCCAAACCGTTTGGCGAGATGGATTGGAATGGCTCGGGTATGCACGCAAACTTTTCTAATGGGCCCATGCGCGAGGACGGCGACGAGGCAGTTTTTACCAAGATTTGTGAAAACTTTGGGCGTCACATCGACCGGCATATGAGCGTCTATGGTGCGGATAATGATCAGCGATTGACCGGTAAGCATGAAACCCAATCAATCGACGAGTACAGCTATGGCGTGTCCGATCGTGGCGCCTCGATTCGCGTTCCAATTGGTACCGTTGAGGATGGATGGAAAGGGCGTCTAGAAGATCGTCGCACAGCGTCAAATGCCGATCCGTACAAGGTGGCAGCAGCGATTATTAAAACCACTAAAGAGGCGTTGGTCTAGCCGTTAGAGGTAGGGTATTACACCCAAAAAAACCCGCAAGCGTTTATTGCTTGCGGGTTTTTTTATGCCCCAAAGACACCTATGCGTTCGCGCTTGACTAGCTGCTGGGCAGCGCAGCACTATTGTTGACGAGGATCTTATGCATGCTGGTTAACATACGCAAATCTGCGGCGCACCAATTTGGTGCGAATTAGCAACTTTTCAGATATGATCATAGCCGCAACATCGGCTGTTTGCGTGGGATGCACGCTAGCGCTTGCGCCGATGAACGTTGGCTCGCATCTTGCTACATCTTAGCCATAGCTGTCGCCACAGCGAGTCTATCCATTGAGCTTTTATCCATTAAGGTCTACGCATCGCCGATATGACATTAGAGACGCAGTATCAGACGCTACTCGACAACCTCAACACATCGGTTTTGCTGGTCGACGAGTGGTTGGCCATTAGTTATGCCAATCCGGCAGCTGAGGCGCTGCTAAAAATTGGTTTGGTTAAACTGCGCGGAACTCAGGTGTGCGCCTTGTTTACCGATGTTGTGGCGTCCCAATGCGCGATGCGCGCGTCATTAAAAACCAATCAAGCCTTTACTAAACGTCACGAGCCAATTTTGCCACAGACCGCCGAATCTTGTCTGATCGACTATTCGGTGACCCCAGTGCAGCACGATGGCAAGCTGGCGTTGATCGTCGAAATGCAGGCGATTGATCGTTTTGTACAGATCAATCGGGAGGCTGCGCTGACGTCGTTTCAAGATAGTTCGAAAAGTCTTATTCGAGGTTTGGCTCACGAGATTAAAAACCCTCTTGGGGGTATTCGTGGCGCTGCCCAACTACTCCACCAAGCGCTGCAGGATGGAGAGATTGACGATGAATCGCATGAGGTCTGCCAAATTATTGTCACCGAGGTGGACCGATTGCGCAATTTGGTCGATCGATTGTTGGGCCCCAACCAATTGCCGGTGCTCGAGCGTTTAAACGTGCATGAAGTCGTTGATTATGTTGCCGCGCTGGTCGAGGCCGAAACTCAGGGTAGCATCGCGTTGACGCGCGACTATGATCCTAGTATCCCAGATATTCAGGGCGATCGAGAACAGTTGATACAGGCGCTGTTGAACATCGCCAGAAACGCTATGCAGGCGCTTCAACGAGGCAGTCAGTTGCACTCAGAAATACGCTTTAAAACCCGTATTCAGCAGAGCCTTACGATTGGCGGATTGCGCTGTCGAATGGTCTGTCGGATCGATATTTTGGATAATGGCCCAGGTGTTCAATCGGCGATTAAGGAAGGGATTTTTTTACCCATGATTAGCGGGCATGTCGAGGGTACTGGTCTTGGACTGACGATCGCTCAGACTGCGATCAATTTTCACGACGGTATGATCGACTGCAAGTCGATCCCCGGAGAGACGTGTTTTTCTATCTATTTACCAATAAAGGCCTAATATGGATAACTCTTCAAGAATTTGGATCGCCGAAGACGATCGGTCAATGCGCTGGGTGATGGAAAAGGCACTAACGCGCGCCGGTATCGGCGTGCGCTGTTTTGAAAAGGGCGATGACTTGTTGACTGCCTTGCAGACCTCAAGGCCACAGGTGATTATCTCTGATATCCGTATGCCCGGTATCGATGGTTTGGAGCTGCTGCGCCAAATACAAAAAAGTTATCCAGATCTGCCAATAATTATTACCACTGCCCACTCTGATTTAGACAGTGCCGTATCCGCCTATCAGGGAGGCGCTTTCGAATATCTACCGAAGCCCTTTGATCTTGATGAATTGGTGGCAGTCACCAAGCGCGGCGTTGCTGTCGCCAAGGAGCAGTCGGTCACTAAAGGTGAGGATGATCGACCCGAGACTCAGGAAATTATTGGCGAAGCCCCAGCGATGCAAGAGGTATTTCGGGCTATCGGACGGCTCGCGAGTTCTAATATCACGGTGCTGATCAACGGTGAGTCGGGGACCGGCAAAGAGCTGGTGGCTCGTGCTTTACATAATCACGGCCCCAGATCTGGGCGTGAATTTATCGCCTTAAACATGGCTGCGATCCCGAACGAGTTGATTGAGTCGGAGCTATTTGGCCACGAGAAAGGCGCTTTTACGGGTGCGGGCCAGCGGCGTGAAGGGCGATTCGAACAGTCCAATGGCGGTACCTTGTTTTTGGATGAGATTGGCGATATGCCCGCCGAGGCGCAAACGCGATTACTTCGGGTACTTTCGGACGGGGAATTTTACCGTGTTGGAGGCCATACATCGATCAAGGTGGACGTACGCATTATCGCCGCAACCCATCAACATTTGGAGCAATTAGTCGAGAACAACCGTTTTCGAGAAGATCTCTTTCACCGCCTTAACGTGATCCGTATTCATCTGCCTCGGCTGTCCGAGAGGCGCGAGGATATACCTCGGCTGATGAAACATTTTTTTACTCGCGCCGCGCTGGAGCTCAACGTTGAGTCAAAAGTATTGTCGGATGAAGCTACAGCCCTTTGTTGCGATCTACCTTGGCCGGGCAACGTGCGGCAGTTGGAGAATACCTGCCGTTGGTTAACCGTCATGGCCGCTGGTCGCGAGGTGCTCCTGACGGATCTCCCTCCCGAGTTGCGGTCCGATGAATTGGTTGGGGTCGCTGCAGAAGCCGAAAACTGGCAGGCGCAACTGCGCGCGTGGGGGGAGTCGCAACTGCGCGCCGGGGGCACAGGAATCATGGTCACAGCATTGGAAGATATGGAGCGAGTGATGATCGATACAGCTTTATCGCATACCGGTGGTCGAAAGAGGCATGCGGCTCAATTACTTGGTTGGGGACGCAACACCTTGACCAGAAAATTGCAGGACTATGGTATCGATGACAGTCCCTCGGTTTAATCTGATACCCTAAACCCTAGTGCTGAGTGTCGTTGCTCTCGTTGCTGCTCTGTTCTTCTCGGGCTTGGTTGGCAGCCATTGCCGAGGCAAAGAGACCGTCAAAATTGACCGGTGGTATCATCAACGGAGGTAACGAACCCTTGGTGAGGACGTTATCTATGGCTTCTCTGGCGTAGGGAAAGAGCATGGCCGCGCAGGTCGTATTGAGTACCTGTGCTAGTTGCTGATCATCTAGTCCCTCGATCTTAAAGATCCCAGCTTGTTCCACTTCGACCAAATAAAGCGTCTCTTCATCATCTTTCACGGTGATGGTAATTCTCAGCGACACTTCAAAGATGCTCTCGTCGAGCCTTGCGGTATGCGTGCTTAGATCTTGATTGACCTTCGGGTTCCACTGTTTTTGGAATAGTTCGGGCCCCTTGGGAGTTTCGAATGACATATCTTTTAAGTAGATGCGCTGTGCCGAGAAACTCGCTGCCGGTTTTTCACTGCCTTCCGTGGCTGCCGTCGCTTGGCCTTGAGTTTCGTCGGACATGGATACCTCTTTAACGTCTGTGAGCGGTCATTTTACTCCGCCTTGTTGGTGGTGTCGGCTGTTACGACGGATTGGCCATAGACTCAAGCTCACCGCGCATATCGAGCGCGCGCAAGTCACTGTAACCGCCCACATGCTGGTCATCAATCCAAATCTGGGGAACTGTATCTCGCTTACTTTGTGAACGAATGTCGTTCCTAAGTGCAACATCTCCATCCAGAGTGACATCTTCGAATTCGATACCCCGTTCCCTGAGTAACTTCCTAGCTGCGATGCAAAAAGGTCCCGCTCGCGTTCCGTATATTACCGTTCCTGCCATTTCCTATCCCATTATTTGTCTGTATTCCGGGGATTACGATCCTTTAACCACGGGTAAGTTTTGACCTCGCCACTCCACCATGCCGCCGCTTAATCGACGCACATCGTAACCTTCCGACGAGAGCAGTTTGCCGGCGCTTCCGGCGTGTTGTCCATACTGGTCTACCACTACCAGCACCTTATCTTTTTGTCTGCCCAATTCAACATGTCTGGAAGACAGTTTGGTGTGAGGTATGTTGATGGCACCATGAATGTGGCCATCAGTGAAGTCCCCGCTGGGTCGCACATCAACCAGCGCGGCGTGCTCCGAATTTAATAACGCGACCAACTCATTTTGCCCGATCGACTTGCCGCCTCTATCTCGCTCATACAGTATGTATACGTATACAAGTAACAATAAGGTGCTCACGAGGAGCCACTGTTCGCCGATAAATAAAAAGAATTTCAAGACGTCCGCCGAATCTGAGTTAAGTCGCCTTCTCTGCGATCAGCGAGATAGTATACACAGGATTTACGCGCCGGCGATAGCGATTATTTTATCGCTGTTACCAGCGACTCCAAATTTTAATACAGTTGTCGGGTAACTCGGTGACCCTGCCCAGTGCCGCCCATGGAGTGTGGTGCCGGTGGAAGTCAGAGCCGCAGGATGCTAGCAGTTGATGTTTTACACTGAGCGACGCGAGATCGACCGTCAACGCGGGGGTTTGTTGTCCAGAAATTACCTCCATCGCCTCTCCACCGGCATCTTTAAAATCGCCGATTAGGGCGGTTAATTTGGCCCGTGTCAGGCCATATTTACTTGGATGAGCCAGTACAGCGATTCCGCCCGCAGCTTTGATCCAACCGATCACCGTTTCGATGTCCGCCCAGCAGGCTTTGATGTCGGCGATCTTCCCAGCCCCAAGGTATTTTTTAAACGCCTGTTGGCTCGATTTGACGGCACCGATAGCGACTAGATGTTCGGCGAAATGGGGGCGTCCAATCTGTCCCCCGAGGGCGCGTTCACGCGCGGCATCAAGGGTATTTTTAAAGCCCAGTCCAGCGAGTTTTTCAGCTATTTTTTCAGCGCGCTCACGGCGCGTTTTGGTCTGCAGGGCAGCGCCGGCAACAATCGTCGGATGTTGAAGGTCAATATTTAGCCCAACAATATGCACGCCCATTTTACGCCACTTTGAAGAAAATTCTATACCCGGAATCAAACGCAGCGGCAGGTCGGATAAATTCACCTGTGAATAGGCATCTAGAGTGTCATGGTCGGTGATTGAAAGCATTGAGATATTGCGTTGCTCGGCCAATTGCAGCAGTTCCAAGGGCGTAAGTAAGCCATCGGAAGCCGTGGTGTGGCAGTGCAGATCAACGTTCATAATAAATTGCCAGATCATTGTGTCTCGCTATTGTAGCAGTCCTGTGTGCGATTATACTGGGCTCATGATCGAGCCTATTTCCCCGCAACAGCAACAGCAGGTGCGCGCAGCGACCGATGCTGCGATTGACCTTGCCGGACGATACTTGTCAGCGTCTTTTGACTACCTGCCGGTAGATTTTGATCTCAGCGGCCGCTGCGCTGGAATGTACCAAGTTCGTCGCGGTCATCGACGCATTCGTTACAATCCCTGGATATTTGCCAAGTTCTATGTCGATAGTCTCAAAAATACCGTAATTCATGAGGTGGCCCACTATGTGGTCGATTGTTGTCATGGTCATCGATCGGTAAGGCCCCATGGAGCGGAGTGGCGTGGGGTGATGCGCACTTTGGGCGCGGAACCGGAGGTGCGTGGCGATTATGACCTCGAGGATATTCCGCAGCGTAATTACCGCAAGTTTGACTACACGTGCATTTGCCGCAGCCACTTGCTGACATCTATCCGGCATCGTCGCATCCAGCAGCAGGGCGCCGAGTACCGTTGTCGACGCTGTTCAGCGCCTTTGCGCTTGGTCGCCCAAAGCCCGTGAATAGTTGGTTTGTATACATGGTTGAGGCCAGTGATAGTAGTTTGTACACCGGTATTACCACGGATGTTGAACGCCGCCTTAAGCAGCATCAAAGTGGTCGTGCCGGCGCCAAGTACTTTCGTGGTCGCAGAGCGCTGGCGATGGTTTACGTGGAGGGCGGCCACAATAGAAGTTCTGCCAGTCGCCGCGAATCGCAGATCAAGAAGCTCAGTCGAGATGAGAAGCTTGCGCTGATAGAAGATTAAACCGTCGGGCCCAAGCGCTGCGCATTTGAGTCGCGTAACATCTCCCAAATAAAACGTAGCCGACTACCGCTGAGTGGATTTTTGCAGGCGTGATTTCTTAGGTTATAATACCGCTGCTATTGCCTTGCCCTGGCACCACAATTTGCGATGCCTGTTCGCGGCGCATTCGCTCTAGCTCCTGCGAGGCCTCTTGGATAGAGACTTGGGCTTTTGCGGCAAAGTCTTCCGCCGCCTCGCCGATGGTATTGCCGGCCAGTTCAAAATTTAGCGGAATGGGACCCATTGGACTCATGATTTGCGCAGAACCCATGTACTGGATTTCGCGGTCCGGGTCGTCAGCGCCATTCGCTGTCACCGGCACAAGTTTACGAATGGCACCAATTTTTTGATCGGTAAAGTTTTCCTCGCGAAATAGCGCGTTGGGATCCATAGCATTTTCGTTGGCGTCTTGCATAGAGATTATTAATACCCTTCGATTACAGTCGTTACATTATCAAATTGTTGTTGGTAATAAAAGGCTATAAAGCCGCGCTAACAATGCCGTTGATTTTTCGATTACCAATACTCTAGCTCGTCAGGCTATTATTGTGCAATGGATCAATGTTCATGCCCCCCGGGGCCGTGAACATGGCCATGCTCAAGCTCTTCTTCAGTAGCGTCGCGAACTTCCTCAACAGATACGTCAAAGTTGAGCGTTTTTCCGGCCAGCGGATGGTTGCCGTCTACCGTGACGGTGTCGTCGGAGACCGCGGTCACCGTGACCGCGACTGTGTCACCTTTCTCGGTCTGGGCTTCAAACTGCATGCCGACCTCAATCGTGTCTACGTCGCGGAAAGAGTCGCGTGGAACCTCTTCAATCATCTGCGGGTCAACCACACCGTAGCCGTCTTCTGGAGCGATTGATACGTTGAGTGAGGCCCCAACCACCTGACCTTCAAGGGCTTGTTCAAGGCCTGGTATGATCATTCCCAAGCCGTGTATGTAGGTCATTGTATCGCGCCCCGACGAGCTGTCCAACTCGGTGCCTGTGTCATCAGTCAAGGTATAGTGAAAACCGACTGCGCGGTGCAATTGAATTGTCATATCAGGCTCCATGGCTTTTTTTTGGTTTTATTATGGGCTAACGGTCGATAAATATCGACCCAGAAATAGTTTGAGGGTTGTTTAAATAGCCTTCTAACTGAGCTTTAGCAGATTGTGAGTGGATTGTTTAAAACTATCATATTTCTGCCATCAAAAAGACATTTAATAGTAATATTCAGTGCGTACCGATGCCGTTTAAGAGGATTAAGGGTGCCAAAACAAACCATACTTGTAGTCGATGATGAACCCGCCATTCGCGAAATGCTGTGCATGGCACTCGAGGCCGCGTCCTTTTCGGTGATTCAGGCTAAAAACGCTCAGCAGGCCCATGCCTTGATCATAGATCGCAGTCCAAACTTGGTACTTCTCGATTGGATGATGCCGGGAACGTCGGGATTAGAGCTTCTTCGGCGCCTGCGTCGCGACCCCCTGACAGAAACGACACCGGTGATTATGTTAACCGCAAAAGCCGAGGAGGGTGGCAAAGTAGCCGGTCTTGATTCAGGCGCCGACGATTACGTCTTAAAGCCGTTTTCACCACGCGAGTTAATAGCTCGGATTAAGGCGGTGCTGCGCCGTGTCGAACGCGATGAGTTGCAAGAACTGATCGAGGTGGGCGAGTTGATGTTTGACCCCATCGGTCATCGCATCAGTATCGCAGGGGCGGAAATTAATTTAGGGCCAACAGAGTATCGATTGTTGCAGTTTTTTTTAACCCACCAAGAGCGCGTTTACTCGCGCGATCAAATTTTGGACTACGTCTGGGGCGGCAATGTCTACCTCGATGAGCGCACTGTCGACGTACATATTCGACGTTTGCGAAAAGCGATATCGGTTGCAGGCCACGATAACTACGTGCAGACTGTTCGCGGCGCTGGGTATCGTTTTTCAACTCAGTTACCCAACAGTTAACTGAGGGCTGAAATCGCGTGCGACCGGGCATGTCTAGCGAACTGCGGCGAATTGCCGCGGTCACTTGTTTTTGTCTGGTGCTCGGGGTCAGTATGGAAGCGCCGCTCGAGATCATGATACTGGGTTTTGGGGGCTATCTTTTTTGGTCGCTGCGCATGGTCATCGCCCTATTTGCTTGGGTGGACCGAGGTATGCGTGGGTCGCCGCCCGCGACTGACGGCATATGGGGCGAGATTAGCGATACCCTCAATCGGCAAAAACGTCGGCACCGGCGCGCCAAAGAAAAAATGCGCCACACCATCAACCGCACCACGCGTATGACTGAAGCTCTGGACGAGGGCATGCTGGTCTTAAAGAGCGATTTGTCCCTAGATTGGTGGAATAACGCGGCTGAGGGACTCGTAGGGCTGCGTGCTTCGGATCGAGGCAGTGCGATTTTCAATCTTGTTCGCGACCCTAAATTCGTAGAATATATGACCGTTGCGGAGTTTGCGGAGCCGATACAACTGCCGTCGAGTATTTACGCCGAGCGGTTATTAGAATTTTCTGGCTCGCAATTTGGGCACGGTGAAATTGTATTGATTGTCACCGATATCACGCGCTTGGATAGCCTCGAGCAATTGCGCAAAGAATTTGTCGCCAACGTATCCCACGAATTGCGCACGCCATTGACGGTGATCAAAGGCTACATCGAGACCCTGCGACAAATTTCTACCCCCACGCCATCTATCGATCGCGCGTTTGATAATATCAGCGCGCAGGCCAACAAGATGCAAGCGCTGGCTGACGATTTGATCCTGCTGTCTAAACTTGAGTCCGAGGCGCAGCCAAAGACGTTCGAATGTTTTGATTTAAAGCCGTTATTGGATGAAATTATTGTCGATGCCGAGCAGTTGAGCGGCGGTAAACACCAATTTGACATCGATTGCGACGAGGGATTGCGGATGCAGGCTCGGCCCAAGGATATGCGCAGTGCGATGGGCAATATTGTGTTTAATGCGGTGCGCCATAATCCCGCGGGCGCCCGCATATCGATTCACGCACGCGAAGACGATGAAAGCTGGCATATTGCCATTCGAGATGATGGCGTCGGTATCGACCCCTCTGAAATCCCGAGAATTACCGAACGCTTTTACCGCGTCGATAGCAGTCGCAATTCCCACTCCGGTGGTACCGGTCTGGGATTGGCTATCGTCAAGCACACGCTAAATATTTATGGCGGCAGTTTATTGATCAACAGTCGTGCCGGCGATGGAGCTGAGTTTATCTGTCGCGTGCCAAGGGCCTAGAGGCAGGCGGTGTGTTTTGCTAACCGGCGGCTATTAAAACGCCCACTGTGTGCGCAGAGTAAAGGTGTCTATGTTGTCTGCGTCGTCGCCGTTTACGCGCGTTACCGGACCGTTATCGAGGCTGTAAACTCGCGAGTAATCGGCCATCACTCGGAGGTTGTAATTGAGGTACCAGTTGAGTGCCAGCGTATAGCGATCGCCGAACCCGCCAGAGGTCGCTAGTCCGTCATCGAGGTCGAGGTGGTCGAGTCGAGCGGCCACTTCCCAAGCTCCCCAGGTACCTTTTTCGAGGCTGAACTCGGTCGCGGGTTTCAAGCGTTTAAACTCACCGTCCGAGCCTTTATAGCTGCGCGACTCACCGGTCAGGGTATAGCCCGATTGGAGGTACCAGGCGTTAAAATCTAAATCAGCTGCCATATCGCGTTGCGCACTGGCTTGGATAAATTCACTCTGAAAGGAAAACGGCCCCCGCATAGCTGCCAATTCTAGCGAGTTGATGGTGATCTTATCGAGGCCATCTATGCTTGGTGTATCGAGTAATTTCAAGTTTGAGCCATTGGTCGTTTCATACTTGAAATCTGACTTACCATTGGTGGCATTGTTGCTGTCTGTCGAACGCATACCGTAGCTGGCCCCGATGTGAAATACTCGGTCTTTTTGATTGATCAGTGCCCAACTCCCGCGCGCTGCGATACCATAGCCTTCATCGTTGTCGCCAGACGATTCAGGCGCAATCTGATCGCCGTAGAGGCCGACCTGAATGTTCCAGTTGCGCGCGTATCGCTTGGTGTTTATACCTAGCGCGCGGTCGAAATAGGGCGTGCTGAGGGCCACGGTCATACCGCGTTCGGTAAACATAATGTCGTTGGAACTCTCTTGCACTTCCATGCTCAGGGCATGCTTCTGTGCGCCAACGGTGAAGTCCCAGTTCTCAATCCCCGTGTACACCCAAAAGACGTCTTTTATACTGACTTTGTTGCCAGCCAGATCGGCTTCTATGGCGTATTTCCAATCGGTGTTTGCGTGGCCCTTGAGGTAGATACGCGCGCGTCGGATATCAGTTCCGTCGGTTGCAGATTTTGTCAGATCTTGATCATTGCTGTGACTCATAAGTTCGGCGTGCAAGCGGCCACCGATTGCCATCGAGTAACGGTCGTCATGACTATTAACAACCAACCCCTTTTTGCCCACTTCGACGCGGGCGGTCTGTTGTGAAATGACACTCTCGGAGATCGCCGGTGGTGTATTCTCTCGCCGCTGCAATAGCAGTGCGCCCTCGGCCTCTGTTAAGATTCCCTTGGTGATTAGTGTCTGCACAAGATCGTCTATTGCGCTGGCCGACGCACTGCCGGCAAGGCTCAACAGCAAGGTTGCGATTAAAGGGGCATTGCTGACTTTTTTGAGGTTCATTTGAACTCCTTAAATGTAAAACCATTCGGTGATGGAAACTGTGTGCGTACTTCAAGGTGAATTGATGTCCCGCAATTTGGGGGTCATGCAAAATCTTGCTTTGGTCGCGAACCACGTTGGCAATATATTTTAAAAATATTACAAATATATGACAAATACCCAAGCTGTCATTTAATTGTCATATATTTTTTATATAGTGCGCACTAGACCTGATCTCGACGTTTAGGGGAATTTTTTTACGTAGGATAAATGGAGAGTTATATGTTCGATTACAAATGGCTTCACGTTGCGACGGTCAGTCTTTGCCTGGTTGTTGGCAGCGGGGTCTCTGCGCGCGAGACAGTTGAGGTCGTCGGGTCGTCGACCGTCTATCCATTTTCAACGGTTGTTGCCGAGCGCTACGGGCGCAGCAGCGGTAAGCCGACTCCAAAGATTGAATCGACCGGTTCTGGTGGCGGCATGAAACTGTTTTGCTCGGGCGTGGGTACCAACTACCCCGACATCACCAATTCGTCCCGGCGCATGAAGCAGTCGGAGTTCGCGCAGTGCCAGCGTAACGGCGTCGAGGAAATTATCGAGGTTCAGGTGGGATTTGACGGCATTGTCTTGGCTAATTCGATCAATGTTTCGGTCATGAACCTGTCGCGCAAAGACATCTTTCTAGCATTAGCTGCGCGTGTTCCGGGAATCCGCGACGGCGAATTGATTGAAAACCCTTACACCACTTGGCAGCAGGTCAATCCCAGCCTGCCAGATGATCCTATTGAGGTCTTGGGCCCACCGCCAACATCTGGCACCCGCGATGCCTTCGTCGAGCTTGCGATGGAGGGTGGATGTAAAAAAATCCCATGGTTGGCGGCGATGAAAAATTCGGATAAACAAGCTTTTAAAGCGATTTGCCACACCGTCCGCGAAGATGGTCTGTACATTGAGGCTGGCGAAAACGACAACCTTATCGTGCAAAAATTGCAGGCAAATCCACGCGCTTTGGGAATTTTTGGATTTAGTTTTCTCGATCAAAATGCCGACACCGTGCATGGCGCGAGTATTGAGTCGGTGGGGCCCGATTTCGAATCAATTGCCGATAAGTCGTATCCGATCTCGCGGCCACTGTATTTCTATGTTAAAAAGGCGCACGTCGGTGTGGTTCCGGGTATTCAGGATTTTATCAACGAATTCACCAGCGAAAAAGCATGGGGCGAAGAAGGTTATCTAGCTGATAAGGGTATGATCCCGCTGCCGATTACGCGGCGCAAGGTCACTGCGAAAAATATCCGAGCGCTAGTGTCGATGACTGGAGATGAGCCATTGAAATAACCGGCAGAAGTTGTCACAGTGGCGCCCTGTGTTTGCCCTGATGTGCCGATGATACGAGGTTTGATTATTCTCCATGCAAGCGAGTAATGTTTTTTTCTTGTTGATGGGCTTGGCAACCCTAGGATTTTATCTTGGTAGAGGGCGCTCGCTTGCACTCGCAAAAGACTTGCGTGGCATCCGCGATTTACACTCACTACCCAACTACTATGGCTACTACACGGCGCTGTGGTGTGGATTGCCGGCCCTTTTACTGCTGTGCATTTGGGTGGTTGCCGATGGCTCGGTGATGACCGGACTGGTGATGGAGTCGTTGCCCAGCGCTGAACACCCCAGCGATTCGGTTGAATACACTCTGCTGGCCAACAAGATTAGCAATTTGTCGATCGGTGTGCTGCCAAGCGCCGGCCAACCCGATTTCCTTCTTGATGCTGCGCAGCAACTTCGCGATCTAATTCAGTTGTCCAATTGGATAATGGCGGTGGCAGTGCTTGCGCTTGCGATGGTCGGTCTGATCTGGGGGCGCGCGGCGGTATCGGCAAACTTTAGGGCCCGGCAAAGGGTTGAGAAAGTCGTCCAATATGCGCTGTTTGCCAGTGCGTGTCTGGCAATCTTTACCACCCTCGGCATTGTGTTGTCGGTGCTTTTTGAGTCGTTGCAGTTTTTCAAGTCGGTGCCGGTTGCGGATTTTGTATTGGGCCTCGACTGGAGCCCACAGACTGCGATTCGTGCCGATCAGGTGGGTTCGTCGGGCAGCTTTGGCGCCGTGCCCCTATTTGCCGGTACCTTACTGGTATCGGTAGTGGCGATGTTCATTGCAGTGCCCATCGGGTTGATGTCGGCGATTTATTTGGCGGAATACGCCAACCGATCAGTACGCGCCTACGCCAAGCCGGCGCTGGAAATTTTGGCGGGCATACCCACGGTTGTCTATGGCTTCTTTGCGGCACTCACCGTAGCGCCCTATATTCGCGACGTCGGTGAGGGATGGGGCCTGTCGGTCTCCTCTGAAAGCGCCTTGGCCGCGGGAGCGGTGATGGGGGTGATGATTATACCGTTTATTTCATCGCTGGCCGATGACGTTATTTCTGCGGTGCCACAGGCAATGCGCGACGGCTCTTTGGCGATGGGTGCAACGCACTCCGAGACGATCCGGCGGGTGGTCATTCCGGCGGCTTTACCGGGGATTGTTGCCGGTATCATGCTGGCCGTATCGAGAGCCATTGGCGAGACTATGATCGTGGTGATGGCGTCGGGAATGGCGGCCAATTTGACCTTTAATCCGCTCGATTCTGTGACTACGGTAACGGTGCAAATCGTCACCTTGCTAACCGGAGATCAGGAGTTTGACAGCCCCAAAACACTGGCGGCGTTCGCCCTTGGCTTGATGTTGTTTATTGTCACACTGATACTCAATATAGTGGCACTGCAAGTGGTAAAACGCTTCCGGGAGCAGTATGAGTAACTCGAGCAAAAATTTAAAAAAAATCCAAGATTCTTTGGTCTGGCGCTACCGTGCCGAAAAGGCCTTCCGATGGTGCGGTATTATCGCGGTGACCCTCGGCTTACTCGCGGTGTTGGCACTATTTTTGGATATCATTTTTAAGGGTAAGGGTGCCTTTTCCGCGACCTACATGCAGCTCGAAGTGACCTATGACCAACAGCTGTTGGACATCGATAATTTCGCCGACCAGAAGCAATTGATCGTCGCTGACTGGGGAGCACTGTATAAATCCGCGCTTAGAGCCGAGTTTTCGGATGTTCGTAAGCGCGCCGACAAACGTAAATTGTACGCGCTGGTTAGCAATGGCGCCGGTTATGATTTGCGCGAGCGCCTGTTGGCCAACCCCAGTCTGTTGGGTCAGAGTGAATCGGTCTGGCTTTTGGCCGACGACGATATTGACACCTATTTTAAGGGCTGGCTGGACGGCGACCCCTATACCGCTCGGTTGGTAGATAACCAAGTTAAATGGTTGCAGCAACTGATCGACACGCAGCGTATGGAACTGCGCTTTAACGCCAACTTTTTTAATCGCGGTGATTCGCGAGAGCCTGAGCAGGCAGGCATTAGGGGCGCGATGATCGGCTCCGTGCTGACGTTGGTGCTGACGTTGGTCTTATCATTTCCAATTGGTATCGCTGCAGCTATCTATCTCGAAGAGTTCGCTCCGAAAAACCGTTGGACCGAATTTATTGAGGTCAATATCAATAATTTGGCGGCGGTGCCATCGATAATATTTGGTCTGTTAGGACTGGCGATCTTTATTAATTTCTTTCATGTTCCACGCTCGATCCCGGTGATCGGGGGACTGGTGCTTGCGGTCATGACGCTTCCAACCATTATTATCACTAGCCGCGCGGCGATCACCTCGGTGCCGCCATCGATTCGCGAAGCGGCGCTGGGCATGGGTGCCTCACGCAATCAGATGGTGCTGCACCATGTCTTGCCATTGGCCCTGCCGGGCATGCTTACCGGCGCCATTATCGGCATGGCGCGAGCACTTGGCGAGACCGCTCCGCTACTAATGATCGGTATGGTCGCGTTCATCGCCGATATACCCGGTGGCTTTACTGATCCAGCCACGGTATTGCCGGTACAGATTTTTCTCTGGGCGGATAGCCCCGAGAGAGCCTTTATAGAAAAGACTTCAGCCGCTATTATGGTGTTGTTGAGTTTTTTAATACTCATGAATATATCGGCTGTTTGGCTTCGAAAACGCCTCGAACGACGCTGGTAGTAGGAGACTGACCGATGAATACAACAGCGACTCTAGGGACTGATAATATGGCGATGGCCACGGTTAAAAAACCCACTGAAGGCACTGACGCTAGCCCTTTTGAACTCGCCGCTGAGCATACCACTGTGGGTAGTTTCGAAGTCGAAAATGCTAAGATGTCGATTAAAAATGTAAACGTTTACTATGGCGACAAGCAAGCAATATTCGATGTCAGCGTTGATATTGGGAAAAATGAGGTGATCGCAATGATCGGCCCCTCGGGCTGTGGGAAATCGACTTTTCTACGTGCCTTAAACCGCATGAATGACACTGTCGATGGCTGCCGTGTGGAGGGCGATATTCGCATGGATGGCCAGGACTTATACTCACCGAAACTTGACGTGGTGGAGTTGCGCGCCCGCGTAGGAATGGTTTTTCAAAAACCAAATCCATTCCCAAAATCTATCTATGACAACGTTGCCTACGGCCCAAAAATACATGGACTTGCCGATACCCGTGTCGATCTTGATGAGATCGTCGAGCGCAGTTTGCGACGCGCAAGCCTTTGGGATGAGGTCAAAGATCGCCTTTATCAAGCCGGAACTGGTTTGTCGGGAGGCCAGCAGCAGCGACTGTGTATTGCCAGGGCGATTGCCGTCAGTCCCGAGGTTATCTTGATGGACGAACCCTGTTCGTCACTCGATCCTATTGCCACTGCACGAATCGAGGAATTAATAGAAGAATTGAGCCAAAATTTCACCATTGCTATCGTCACCCACAGCATGCAGCAAGCCGCGCGGGTGTCGCAGCGAACGGCCTACTTTCACCTAGGTCAGCTGATCGAGGTTAATCCGACCGAGCAGGTTTTTACCATGCCTGAACATGCGCTGACAGAATCTTACATTACTGGCCGGTTTGGCTAGGCGGACGAGAATTATGACAAAATTGACCTTTGAAAATCACATCGTGACCCAGTTCGATGGCGAGTTGGAAGAAATTCGTACGCGCTTGATGGAGATGGGTGGCAAGGTCGAGCAGCAGTTGCAGAACGCCATTAAATCGGTCGCTGAAATCGATAGCGCAATGGCCGAACAGGTGATCAGGCAGGAGCCTCAAGTCGACGAAATGGAGCGCGATATCGACGAGGCCTGTATCTTGATCATCGCTCGACGGCAACCTGCGGCAACCGATCTGCGATTGATCATGATGGTCAGTAAGGCGGTCAACGACCTCGAAAGAATTGGCGACGAAGCGAAAAAAATTGCCAACCATGCGATTATCCTCGCCGAGCAGGAAGGGCCATCGAAGGGTTATACCGAGGTCAGACACCTTGGTAAGTCGGTGATATCGATGCTGGCTAATGCACTCGATGCGTTCGCCCGGTTCGATGTCGAGGCGGCGATGCGCACCCTTAACGAAGATCAGCAGATAGATTTGGATTACAAGACGGCGCTGCGTGAACTGGTCACCTACATGATGGAAGACCCTAGGAGCATTGGCCGCGTGATCAATATACTGTGGGTTATTCGGTCGTTGGAAAGGGTCGGTGATCACGCTAAAAACCTCTGCGAACAGATTGTCTTTGTGGTTAAAGGTAAGGACATTCGTCACCAAACCCACGTTGCCCGTCACGATCATTAGCTTGCTATAGAGGGCGTCGATGGGCTCAGGCCCGTTGCGACGGCCGCTGTTGCCGACGTGAAATAAAGCCCGATTCAGGGTGTCGAAGACGGGGCTGCTCGAGCCCTTGAGATCAGGAGCTAGGATCATCAGCGTTCGATAAAATAAGTCCCCGATCCGATCCCTCTGACCTTTAGCGACATGCCGACGAAGCCTCATCAAAAGTCGCCTCGGCTGCTTTTTTGTGTCACCTGCAGGTCAGATAGCCCTCGGGGTAATGTCATATTTCCCATAGACAGCACTCACAGATAGACCTTATTTACTCTGCATTCCGTCGAAATTGAGAGGCGTAGTGTGCTTGGTTATTGCGACGCAGATGATGTGCAACGAGGTGACTCTAGAGCGCGATAAAAACATGATTCGATGCTGGTTAGCCGATTTTCAATTGCTCAACCCTTGTGCTGATGGCGGCGAATATACTCTCGTCGTCCAATCCTGCCGAGCGCAGTTGCTGCGGATGTTTACCATGATCACCGAACACATCGGGAAGTCCGAGGTGAAGTATCGGTACCAGTATGCCCATCGACGCGAGGTACTCGCTGACTGCGGCACCGGCGCCGCCGGCGATGCTGTTTTCCTCTAGGGTAACGAGCAGCCCATGGCGGCTGGCAAGGTCTGCAATCAGCGCTTCGTCAAGGGGTTTGGCGAAACGCATATCGGCGACGCTGGCGTCCATGCGGTCACTGACCCGCAACGCACTCTGAAGCAGGGTACCAAAGTTTAAAACAGCCACATTGGCACCGCTGCGCCGCAGCACGCCTTTGCCTATCGGTAATTCGCGCAGGTCTTTCTCTATCGCAACGCCGGGGCCAACGCCTCTGGGATAGCGCACCGCCGCTGGGCCCGAGTGCTGGTAACCGGTATAGAGTAGTTGCCGGGTCTCATTTTCATCGGATGGCGTCATCACCAGCATGTTTGGAATGCAGCGCAGAAAACTGATGTCGAAAGCTCCGGCGTGGGTAGCGCCGTCTTCGCCGACCAATCCGGCGCGGTCGATGGCGAACAAGACGTCGAGGTTTTGCAGCGCAACGTCGTGTATCAATTGATCGTAGGCTCGTTGTAAAAACGTCGAATAGATAGCCACCACTGGCTTGGCTCCCTCGCATGCCATGCCGGCTGCCAACGTCACCGCGTGTTGTTCGGCGATTGCGACGTCTTCGAAACGCTCCGGAAAGCGCTCGGCAAATTCGTTCATGCCCGAACCGTCGCACATCGCCGGAGTAATCCCAATCAAACGGCCATCGAGTTCTGCCATATCGCAGAGCCAGTCGCCAAAAACCTGTTGATACTTGGGTTGCGTGGGTGTCGGGGCAACCACGTTTTGCATCTCTGCCTTGGGCTCGATCTTAGTCAGCGCGTGGTAGCCGACGGGGTCGTCCTCGGCGGCGGCGAAGCCTTTGCCCTTGTGGGTAATAATGTGCAGCAGCACTGCGCCTTTAACATCTTTTAGGTTGTCCAGCGTTTCGATGAGTAAAGTCAGGTTGTGACCGTCGATCGGGCCGACGTAGTAAAAGCCCAGCTCTTCAAAAATCGTCGCCGGCGATACCATACTTTTCATGTACTCTTCGGTGCGGCGCACAAAATTTGACGTGCTTGGCATCGAACTCAGCGCCTTTTTGCCACTCTCGCGGAACTGGGTATAGAATTTACTGCTCCAGAGTTTCGAAAAATACGTCGACAGACCACCGACGTTGCGGGATATCGACATTTGATTGTCGTTTAACACCACCAACAAGTTGGCGTCGACGTGGGCCGCATGGTTGATGGCTTCAAACGCCATACCTGCAGTCATGGCGCCATCGCCCATAACCGCCACAGTCTTGCGTTCGATGCCCTGTTGCGCAGCCGCCATTGCCATGCCGAGGGCGGCACTCATCGAGGTGCTGGAGTGACCGACGCCAAAAGTATCAAACAGGCTTTCAGAGCGCTTTGGAAACCCCGACAAGCCGCCTTGTTGGCGCATGCTGAGCATTTGGTCGCGTCGTCCGGTGAGAATTTTGTGGGGGTAGGTTTGATGGCCGACATCCCAGATAACACGGTCATCGGGGGTGTTAAAGACGAAGTGCAGGGCGACAGTTAACTCGATCACACCCAACCCGGCGCCAAAGTGTCCGCCAGTCTGGCCGACGCAGTAAAGCAGGTAGGCACGCACTTCATCGGCTAGCACCACCAGCTTTTGTAGATCCAGCTCTCGTACGTCGTGGGGGCTGTCAATTTCGTCTAAAATTGGCGTGTGCGGTCGTTGAGTCGGAATGTCTTGGAAGGTTTTAGCCATTGAAATCGAGTGCGAGTATCTATTTTCTGATTTGAAAGTCGATACTACAGGAAAACCACTAGAGTATCTAAAAGTTACTTATCGGCGGGACTTAAAGCGATGGGTTTGTTTTAATACCTGATGTATAGACGTGTTAAAAGATCGATTAAAAATTTCGCGTAACGATGAAGTTAGCGATACTGCGGAGTCGGTCGGCATTTTCGCCAAAACTCTCTAGACTACCGAGGCTATTTTCAAATAATTCAGTGACATTGGCTTGAGCGGACTCCATTCCAAGCAGTGAGGTAAACGTCGATTTACCACTTTGTGCGTCCGAACCCTGCTTTTTACCAAGTTCGGCGGTAGAACTTTCGACATCCAAAATATCGTCTTGAATCTGGAAGGCGACGCCGATTGCGGTAGAAAAAGCCTTGAGCGCCATCAATTGTGATTCGTCAGCCTTGCCGGTTCCTACAGCGCCCATCAGCACAGCCGATTCGATCATCGCAGCGGTTTTTAAACGGTGCATTTCGACCAGTTGGGGTAAATCTATCTGTTTGCCTGTGGCGAGTAAGTCAATCGCTTGCCCAGACACCATACCCTGACTGCCGCTACCGCGGGTGAGTATTCTAATCAGTTCTAGGCTGACCGAGGGGTCTAGGTCGTCGAGTTCGGTGAGTTGCTGGTATGCCAGAGACTGTAGGGCATCGCCAACGAGTATCGCCGTGCCCTCGTCGTATTCTATGTGACAGGCTGGTTTGCCGCGGCGCAGGTCGTCATCGTCCATCGCCGGCAGGTCATCGTGAACCAAAGAATAAGCATGCATCATTTCTATTGAGGCAGCTATTTTTACGGTATTCTCGTCGATTTCACCGACCGCGCAGGCACCACCAAAACACAGCAATGGCCTGATTCTCTTGCCACCATTGAACATAGAATAGCGAATAGCGCTGTATAGTCTTTGCGCAGAGCCTTCTGCTGCTGGGAGTATTTTTTCCAGTTGAGCATTGACCTGTTTGTGGCAATTGAGGATAAAGTTTTCCATATCAGATCCGGCTAGTTATCGTCGGGCTCAAAAGGTTGACTAACGAGATCGTCACCCTGTTGCATCAGCAGTTCCACGCGTTGCTCCGCAGATTTGAGTGCTTGCTGGCAGTCGCGCGCAATTGTAATCCCCTGCTCAAAGGAATTAAGAGACTCTTCTAAACTGAGATCTCCGACCTCTAATGAGCTGACGAGTGTCTCCAAACACCCCAGCTGACGTTCAAAGTCTATGCCCTGCGTATCTACCGTCACCCGCTAAACCGCCTTATCTATTTAATCTAGAACAATTTTATTACTACACCCTATCGAACCCTTGTCTCTGGGTCAATCAGTCCGTGAGATTTTTATGAAATATCCACGCTCCATTGTTATTGTCGAGTTAAATTAAGCGTCTAGGGGCATATTTTGCAGTTTTTTTGAGGAAAATGCGTCTAATGTGCGTATGTAAATTTTACGTTTGAATTTAGCTGACCGACCGATTGAATGGCTTGTGTGGCAGTAAGCGTCGTGTCTTGATGCCAGAGATTTGGTGGTATGGCCCCTCGGAGATGTCGTCCGCGAAGTCCGTGGCGGCATTCGTCGACTCAATGGGCAGCAGTCAGTACACACTCTGCCGGGAATTATTGCCTGTGGCGGCGATCGACTGACTCCGCCTGGGCAATTTCATCGGTTGAGTAACCCCGCCTTGTTTTCGCGCGATACTCATACCTGCATGTATTGTGGCAACCGGCCTGTCGTTGGATTGCTGACCCGCGACCATGTGCTGCCAAAATCGCGTGGCGGTCAGGACCGTTGGGTGAATGTTGTGACAGCCTGTCGGCGTTGCTATCAATTTAAGTCGAATCGCACGCCGCAAGGGGCGCGCATGTAACTTTTAGAACTTCCGTTGCGACCGAACAATGCCGAGTTTTTGGCGTTCATTAATAAGCGGTGAATTTCTGCCCAGCAACTGCGTTTATTACGCAGCCAGTTTTCTCGCAACAGTCGTCTGCGTTAACCGCTGCACGGGCTTGGACTGTTTTGTATGCTTGCTATAAAGTTTGTTTGAATTATATTCAAAAGAATGCTAAATTTTGAAGCTTAATCGTAATGCGTCTTTCATGTCTGCAAATCTGCTGACTTTGTGACGCAGTATCGCCATCCGCTGGCTGTTGGATGGTTCGTTTGCAGGCAATTCACCTCGGTAGGAGTAGGCAATGAGTTTTGAGTTAGACGAAGAGAATCAATTGTTTCGTGAAACCACCAGAAAATGGATCGATAAAGAGTTTCCTAAAGATTGGTGCCGCGAAATAGAGACCCATGAGCATCAATTTCCGACTGAATTTTGGGACAAACTTGTGGCCTATGGGGCCCACGGCATCGGTATTCCCGAAGAGTACGGCGGTCTTGGCGGCAGTATCACCACCCAGAGTATTTTTGCTCGAGAACTTTCTCGCACGGCCGGGGGATTGAGTTGGATCTGGGGCGTGACCTCGTTTTCTGGTAGTAAGGCGATGGGTTATTGTGGCACCGAAGAGCAGAAGCAGAAATTTTTGCCGCAGATTGCCGCCGGAGAGCTCAAGACTGCGATGAGCTATACTGAGCCGGGCGGTGGCACCGACCTGCTGGGTGGTATGAAAACCACCGCCAAAAAAGCCGATGGTGGCTGGATTATTAATGGCGAAAAGATCTGGAGCACGCTGGCGAGCAACGCCGACTACCTGCTGGTATTAGCGCGCAGCAATCGCGACGTGGTCAAGCGCTCGGATGGCATTTCGATGTTTTTTGTCCCCGCCAAAAGTGACGGTATCACCATGACCGAATTGCCAAAGCTGGGCATGCGCGCGGCCAGTTCTTGTTCGGTCTACCTCGAGGACGTATTCGTACCGGACGAATTGCTGCTGGGTGAGGAAGGCAAGGGTTGGTATGCTTCGACCAAGCCGCTCAACAATGAACGTTTGATCAATGCCGCGACCTGCCTGGGTATGCTCGATGGGGTTTTGGAAGACGCCGTAGAGCATTTAAAAACCCGTCATGCGTTTGGCAAACCGATCGGTCAGTTTCAAGCGCTGCAGCACTATATTGCCGAGATAGCCATGTGGCAGTTGCAGGGTGAGCTGATGATGTATCACACCGCTCGCCTGCAAGAGCAGGGGCGCCCCAACGCAACTGAATCTGCGATGGTTAAAACGCTGTGCTCGGAATACGCTGGTAAGGCTGCGGATCTCGGTATCCAGATACTTGGTGGCATGGGCTATTCTGCAGAGACCGACATGCAGCGCTATTGGCGGGATTCGCGCCTTTTGCGGATTGGCCCAGTGAGCAACGAAATGGCGCGCAATCAAATTGCCGAAAGCTTTGGACTGCCGCGTTCCTACTAGGTGGACAGTGTTGCGTCCGAGTAGTAGCAAAGTCGCGGCTGAGGGATGACGATGCAGATTGACAGTAAGGCCACGGTGCAGGCGTTTTTAGACGCCTCGGTTCGCGGCGATGAGAGCGCTATGCGCGCATTGTTGCACGCCGATATCGAAGTGGTCGAGGCGGATTCGCTGCCCTACGGCGGCGTTCACCGCGGTGCGGATGGTTTTATCGCGCTGATTAGGCGTGTTTTCACCACTTGGCGAGACACCCAGGTGAGCGTGCAGTCGGTGGTTGCAGAGGGTGATCAGGTGGTGATGCTAGCCACCATGACCGGCCGTGGTCGCGAGACCGGTACCGCGTTTACGATGCCGATCGCCGAGGTCTGGACGTTGCGCGATGGCAAGATTTTGCGTATTACGCCGTACTACTTGGATACCCAGTTACTCTGCGATATTGCCGCTGGGCGACGTTAACGAAAACACCGCTCGCCCCGATAATCGCAGGTGAATCCTGCGCTGGTGAGGATTGCGGATGAATGCCCGATCGGCGCGCTGGTTGCGCGCCAATGTTCCTTGCGCGAAAAACCCGCTGTTTAAAAAGCCCCCTGTCGTTATAACCGCTCGGCTGTCGCGCCGAGCGGTTATAGGTTGAAGATTGCCTAGCTGGTATCTAACTATAGCTAAAATCTAACTATAGCCGTAACGAGCCACAGCAATGGCCTAACCACAGTTTTTACCCAACCACAGCTCGCGCATCATCAAAGGCCTAATACACTTTGCAGTTAGGTGAAAATTTACAGGCCAAAGATGGTCTTTTCGCTCTTCAATAATCGCTCCATACCCAATACTAAGGCAATCGACAGCGCCAGCGTCGACAGGCATGACACGCCCAGCGCCAAGAGAGGTGTGCTCTGGCCCTTCATCAGGTCGATCAGGGCCTGTAACTGACCAGTCACCGGCGCCCAGCGTAGCTGATCGGTGGCAACGTCAAAAGTCACGGCGTAGGACAGCGCCATCGGCACAAACATCACAAAGGTGATGTAGGTCTGGGCCTCTTTAAAACTCTTCGCCATAAACGACACAAACAGTTGCATGCTAGCGGCCAATACCGCGACTGGAATACACACCAACACCGCGGCGAGTATAAAATCGATACCGATATGGATGCTGAAGCCAAACTGTTGCCAGGGCACCAGTGGGTAGACCAGTTTAGACATGCTCACCACCAACACCAGACCGGCCATACCGAAGACACTCACGGCGCCGACTTTGGCGAGTATGAGTTGGCGCAGACCGATTGGGTGACTGAGCAGCAAAGCCAGTGAATGCCGCTCGCGCTCTCCCGCGCTGGTATCTATCGCCAGATTCATGCCGGCGATAAACACCGCCAATAAGGTTAGCAGCACCACCATGCCGATGAACATGCCCCCCTTGGACTCGGCGGTCGCCCGATCCTGCAACTGGACGTTCAGCGGTCGCAGGGCGTCTGGATGAATACCGCGGGCGATCAGGCGCAGCGCGCTCATTTGGCTGCTGTACTGCCCCAGCGCTCCCCTGATGCGTCGCACCGAACTCTGCACTCGATCGTTTGAGGTGTCGGCTATTAAAATCACTTCCGCCGGTTCTCCACGGTTCATTTGCCGGCCGTATTCGGCGCCAATAATCAATTCGATGGCGACCTTTTTCGCGTCGTCATCGCTGTGTAAAATACCCTCGCGATTGAGGTGGGCCACTAGATCCGGAGCTTGCTCGACGTTAGTCATGGTGATGAGCACATCTTCGACGCTGGAAAATTTATCGATCATCAGCATAAATAGCGCGGCGGTAAACACCGGCGTCAAGATCGCGTAGTACAGTCCCGCCATCACCGACCGTTTGTCGCGTATTGCATCGATCAATTCTTTGCGCAGCAGACTCCAAAAGATTGTCATGCGTCGATCCCCTCTTCGGTTCCGATGAGGCTGATAAACGCCTCCTCGAGTGAGTCCTTGTTGGATTGAGAACACAGCTGTTGTGGACTGCCGACGGCCATGACGCGGCCATTGGCCATCACCACCACCCGATCGCACAGCGACGCTACCTCCTGCATGACATGGCTGGAAAACAGGATGCAGTGACCCTGATTTCTGAGTCGGCGCAATACGTCGCGAAGCACTCGCGTGTTCATCACGTCGAGACCGCTGGTTGGTTCATCGAGGACGATGTTTTTCGGGCGGTGCACGATCGCTTGCGCCAGCGCGGTTTTCATCCGCTGACCCTGAGAAAATCCTTTGCAGCGTCGATCGGCAATTTCGCTAAGCTGCAGGTCGACAATCACTTGTCGGGTTGCGTCGGCGGCGGTTTGTCTGGACAGTCCGCTGAGTTCAGCAAAGTATTGGATATATTCGCGCGGCGTCAGGCGCTCGTAAATACCGAACGGGTCGGGGAACAGACCGAGTTCACGTTTTGCCGCTATCGGCTGCTTGGCAACATCGAATCCGTTAATAGTGGCGCTGCCAGCATCGGCTTTGAGAAGACCAAAAATAGTTCGTAGACAGGTGGTTTTACCGGCCCCATTGGGGCCGAGAAGACCGGTAATTTGACCGTCTTCGGCCTCCAATGACAGGTTGTCCAAGGCTTGAACGTCGCCGATTTTTTTGTACAGATTGGCTACAGCGATCATGGTGATTCCTCGGTGTTGGGTTGCAGTGCCGTCGCCGCGGCAGGGCGGTCGAGCGCATTGGCATTAAGATAAAAGCCGCCGGCGCCGCCGTCTTGAATACATTCGCTGTCGATTTCGGCGGTCGATCCACGCTCGACGAACTGTCCAATTAATTGCCCTGCGCAGGTTTGCATGGCCACACCGTGCGCAGCGTGGGCCGCAACCCAATGCACCGCGTTGGTCATCTTGCTCATCGCCAATTCAGCCCATTTCGGCGGCGTTGCCGGATCCTGCTGGCCAGACAATAGCAAGGTCGGGATGGCGCTGGCGATCGGCTTGGAAAAATCATCATCGACCGGGTCGCTCGGCCATACAGAGCAGGCGTCAGACATCTGTTCGAGCATGCTAGCGCCGACTGACGATTGACCTAATTGCTCTGCTAAATCGCTGGGCAGGCGGTGGATGTCCTCGCTGCAGAGCACCGTATTGTGCATGCCCATCGCCAGGTCGAGCCCGTTCATGGTCAGCGAATAGAGGCCCAACACCGGTTGATAATTACCCGCTGCCGCGCGGTCGATCGCCAACGGCAAAAGCGATCGAGTGCTGGGCGCATACAGCGCCAGTCGCAGCACGCTGAGGAATTTGTCACGGGTGAGAAAAAAATCGCTCGTTTCTGCGGTCGTTGGGTGCATTACCTGCAGCTTGGCCGGCGACTGGCCGAGCTTGGCGATCACCGTGGTGAGGCTTTCGGCGAGGTTGGGGAATTGCTCGTCACAGCTATCGCGATCCGCGCATTCGGCCAATAACAGTGCTACCGCTCGATCGATCGCCAGACCGATCGCCAACACCGACTGCTGCATTGGCACCACGCCATCCAGCGTCACCGTGCCGAGGGCCTCGGGATAGCGGCGCATATAGAGTTGCGCCATGCGGGTGCCGTAAGAAATACCGTAGAGGTGGAGCTTTTGGTAGTTGAGCTCGACCCGCACCGCTTCAAAATCTGCCAGCGCGATGGCGCTAGTATATTGCTTAACGTCACCCTGCAGTTGGGCCAGGCAGTTTTGCGTTTCGAGCGCCACGTCGAACTGACGGTCGTCGACCTGCAACGGCAACACGCTGGTATCCTCAGGGCACAGCAGTGGGTTAGAACGCCCGGTACCGCGCTGATCGATGAGTAAAATATCTCGGGTCTGCCTAACGTTGGCAAAGGTGGTGTCAAACGTCGGCGCGCTGTCGATGGCCGACTGGCCGGGTCCCCCAGCGATGGCCAAGAACGCCTCATCGGGGTGGATGTTTTTGATCGCCGGAATGATCGCGTAGTGGATGTCGATCTTGCGCCCCTCGGGTTGCAGCGGGTTTTCCGCGACCTCGATGGAACCGCAGCGCAGTCGGTCAGCGATGCCATCGACATAGCACGGTGGGTGGTCGGCATGCGCCTGCGCCCAAGCGCCGACCGGGGTCAGACTCAAAAACACTAAGGACAGTAGATTGATGCGCAGGCTCTGGGTGCGAAGCGACAACTGGGACCTCCTTTTCGTTGATGACGCTGATCCATTTGCCGAGTTTTTACGGCGTTGTCAGCGTGGATATGTAGCATTTTACCGCAAGAGTAAACCCTATTTAGACGGTGATGACCATCAATATTTGGTGGCTTACCGTCGCTGAGCGCGCCGCGCGAAGCACCCCCCTCGCCCGCAGCGGGCGATGGTAAATGAGTCTTGCTTAAAAATAGCTGTCGAGGGTTAACCATGGCAGTGATTATTTCGCCACCCACCACTTATACCGGACAAACGGTGATAGTAAATGTTTACTTAAAACCAGATTTTCGTCCATCAAACTGCGGTTTTTAGTCTGCGGCGCTGTCTTTTTGATACCCTAAATTGAGTCAAAAACCCAACCTGATCGACCGCGCGATAGCGACTAACTCGGCGGTGATGAGCCGACTGGATGGCCTACTAGCCGCGCTCGCGCCAAGGTATCTTTATTTTGCTACTCCTACCGATTGATATTTTCAATTCTTGGGATTTATATAAAAGTATTTTGTATTTTCACGGCGTTGCGTTGCTCTACATATAAGGACTCCTTTAGACGTTTGGAACCTCTGCAGTGTTGACATCTAATTAAGTGCCACCAATAACCAACCAGCGGAGTCAAATCACTCGATGATAGGCTGGGTATTGGGTGATGTGCGCCGTTCTCTTTAGTGGCTTTGGTCTGTTGAGCTTTCCACTTTCTATGTCCCACTATTATAGCGTTAAGGCAGTCGGATTTGGGCAACAGGTCTCGCCCCCATGGGCCCTCGGAGATATTTTTGTGCGCTAGTACCAATGCGGCCGTGTTATTGATTTACTACTTAATTACAGCGGGGACTTGGTCGTCGAGCGGGGTGAACCCTCGCTCCGCTCTTTGCCTATTGATTGGGTTGTAGATGCGATCGGCTTTTTGCCTAACGTAATGAAGATCCTCTTGGTCGAGCTAAAAACCTTGGGGTGGCGCGTTATTGTGCTCGACCAAACTGACAACGCTACTCAGTCCACAAGGCTGTTTGCACTTGATACCAAAGAAACCGATCGCCAAGCCGCCTAATCACCTGCGTTTGCAGGCTAATGGGTCGCCGTCGTCGATGATAGTAAGCGTCGCTACGCGAGTTTCGGTTATAACTACTTCGTCGATGAGCGCGGAGCCACCGAGCAGCAGAGACGGGCGAAACACCGAGGCCCGTTGTTGCTTATCGGTTCCATGGAGCTGGTAGGGCTCGAACAGCCCCCTAAAATCAACCTCATCCCCCAGCGCGATGAGCGCGTCGTTAGCGTAACTCAAATAATCCACATCCTCGATAATGCCGGAACAATAAGTGCGTGATGCTCCTGAGAAGATACCCCGTTGAGCTGCAAATTCGTCCAATTGATAGGCTAAAATCTGGCGTTCAACCGGCATGAGTTCAATCGGTCTACACCAATCATCATGGTACTTTTTAGAGCGCTGCAAAAAGCCTATGAAGCGCTCGGTGGGTTCTGGGGCTTTGTCCGGTAGCGCTGGCATGCGCTCTTTTACGACGGGCCGTTTTTGCCCAAGCCTTTTTTGAACAGGCCATTTTTCCTCAAGCTCATTTCCCCCAAGCTCGTTTTTCCCAAGCTCTGCTTGCACAGGCTAGGGGGGCGGGGAATCGCCCGCGCTGCTGCCTCAGATGGCCAAACAGCGCTGCAATGCGCGCAATGGCGAGGGGGTCGTTGGGCTTACCGCGTTCAGAGCGCGTCATTTTGATCCCTCAGTTGTCTTGAACTGGGGTGGTCGCACGCCTCGAACGTCAGGCTTAATGTTAATTAGACGGTTGTCAGCTAAGCGGGTGATGCCCAGCATTGAAAATGCATGGCACAAAAACAATAGGCCAGCGGGATAAATGCGTTATAAGGGCAGGTTTATTTAAACGTTGTGACCAACGTCGCAGTGAGTGACCCAGGGCGGCTTGTACTGCCCTGAGTCGTTGGTTGACGATCGGCGCGGTTAGCGCGTTAGCGTCGGGATTTTAGATGCTGCAATGGTCGCTATTGCAGCGCTCGCTTTTTTTACTATCTGTGTTTTTCTCGCTAGGGGCATGGGTTGCAGCGGGCGCGCTGGCTGCTTTCTGCACCGGCGCGTCCTCAGCCACAGGCGCTTCCTTGAGCAGTTGCCCGATGGCGTTGCCCACCTGCATATCGTTAACCCGGCCCGTGTGATTCAGGCGAATACGCCCCGCTCGATCGATCAAAACCAAGCTGGGTGTGCCCTGCAACTGATATGCGGCCATAGTTTTGGGGATCGGTCCGTGCTCGACGGGTTGATCGATGGCGATCGGAAAGCCCAAGCGGTACTCGTGAATAAACACTTTGAGCGCCTCTGGGGTCATCACCGAATGGTGTTCAAACACGCTGTGCAGGCCGATCACCTGCACCTGATCGCTGGCGTACAGCTCGTGGATGGCACTCGCCTGCGGCAGACCGTGAGATATGCAACTGGGGCAGAGCATCTGAAAGGCGTGCACTGCCACCACCTTGCCGCGCAGCGACGCGATCGATAATGGATCGCTGTTGTGCCACTGCTGCGCGTAGATTTCTGGAGCGATAATAGTGTTCACGATAACCTCCAGTTATTGGCTTTTCATCGCTTTTGGCGGTGTGATCTTGCCGGGTAGACTGAGATCTCCCGAGGCGACGTCGAGTACGCTACTGACGCAGAACAGCGGCGCATGGATGTTTTTGTTGACCATCAGGCCCGCAGTCACACCGTCATAGCTCGCCGTATCGAGTACCGCAGCATTGTCAAAGGCGACTTTGACTTCGACCGTATCGCTCTCTATCACCGGCTCCCAGCCTGGGCTATCGAGCAGAATCGGCAGTCCCGGCCAGGTCTTTGGTAGTCGTGGGGTGGTGTCCTTGGGAATATCGACCACGGTCAATGCTCCCTCACCACAGCGCTCGTCAGGCTTTAATACCACCCAGTGGGTGTGCCATGTGCCGCCGTCGTTGCCGGTGTCTTTGTCGCCGTTTTCGTCGAACAGGGGGGTGTCATCAAAGTCTGGGTGGGTCGCCACCGCCAGCGCTAAGATGCCAGCGTTGCGCTCAAAACCGGCTTCGTAACTGTCGATGCTGGTTGGCCAGACGTAGGCATAGGCCGGCGCACCGGCCAATTTGCCAGCCGGGGTTGGCAGGGTATTGCCCACCTCGCCGGCAACGCCCATGTGAAAGGTGGCAACGTTGTCCTGCCGTGACACTTTGGCGTGAATTATATCAAAATCGGGATTGCTATCGGCGGTTTTAGCCGCCTGTATACCGCCGTCGTTCGGTCCGTGAGCGGCTGCCGGCAGCGCTGTAAGGGCCATTGTGATAGCGCTTGCAAGCATATAATTTGCATGCCGAGCGCTGCGGCCGCGAGCGGTAGATGAACGGGCTGGAGAGCTGACACTGTGGTGAATAGCCATGATTAAGTCCTTTTTATCAGTTCAGTCGCTGGTGAGACATCACTCGCTTGACTGGGTTGTGTATCAATAATGTGTTGCAGGGCACAATATAAAACGCGTTATTGGGCTTGTCAAGTTAGTATCGAGTCGATACTATATTCGCATGTCGACAGAGAACCTTTACAATCTTGCCGAGCGCCTAGGCGAGCTACTTCGCGTGGAGCGCCGCGGCATGCTCAGGGCCAGACAACTGGAGCCGGTGCACTTGGCGACGCTGCGTTATCTGTGCACCTGCAATCGATTCTCTAATACCGCTAGCGCGATCACCGAATATCTTGGGCAGACCAAGGGCACCACCTCGCAAACGCTCAAGGTATTGGAAAAAAAGTCGCTTCTAGAACGCGTTGCCGACGTCAAAGATCGCCGTGTGGTACATTTTTTCGTCAGCCCCACAGGCCGCCAACTGGTGTCAGAGGTGGCGCCATCATTGGCTCTGATGGATGCCTGTGCGCGCATTGAGCCGTCCGATCAGATGGGCACCGAGCAGGTTTTGGCGCATCTGATTACCGCGTTGTTACAGACCAACAACATGCGTGCCTTTGGCACCTGCGGACGATGCCGCCACAATCAGCGACGCCAGACCGGCCTGACTAAGGGTGGTTCGTTTTGTAACTTGGTCAAGCAAGAGCTGAGTGCCTCGGATAACCAATTGATCTGTCGTGAATATCAACGCGTCGACGTTGCTGCAGGGTTTGGGTAGACTCTATTTATCCTTGGTGCTTCAATGCGCGCTTTTCGGACGCGTCGCGACCGACACTGCGGTAGAGAGCTTATTTTAAAGAGCCGCCATAATACTGTTTTTAATGCGGTTCTTTAGGGCACTTGTTTAGAGCGGCTTTAGAAAAAAGAGGCGTTCTAAAAATGTATTTCAGCGAGGGCCAAGACACGTCGCAGAAACAGGGTCTATGGCGAGCCTTAGGGGGAATTGTTCAAAGGAGAGTTTAAATAACCGCTTTAAAGAAAACCATCAGACCTGGCCTCTAAAGAAGGAAAACTTTTAGAAATTCATCGCCAGTCTAAAATTTATCATCAGTCTAAGGGAGCGCAATCAAACCACGTCACGGGCTGGGTCCTCGACACGCCCGCTGCCCATTAACGAGGGGGGAGACAATGGGCAGCGGGTGCATCGGGTATTACTGTGACCGCCGAGCTAACCAAAAGTTCCATAAAAGCATAATAAACCGCTTTTAATCCATTTTAGGGGTCTTACCGTTGTGCGGCTGATACGCCTGCCACTGACACAAGCGCTGCGGGGATCAATACCATAAATGCGCCTGCCACTTAAACCCAGGGCATCCGTGTCAGGATCTTCAGCGTCTATAAATCGGTCACTGTTGCTGTGCTGCCGGCATTAATGCATCAGTGTAACGTCACAGCAAATCGCGGTATTGGGAGTCAAAATTGGCCGCGACCTGGTTGCGATTAAACTCGCTGACTACGCGCAATAGCTGGCGGCAGGTGATTTGGCCGATCAAACGGCCATCGTCGATAACCGGCCGCCGCCGCCGCCCTTTAATCAGCATGTCGTTGGCGATGCTGACAATATCCGCATGCAACTGGCAGGCATCCACTTTGGCGTTCATGTGTTGCTGTACCTCATCGCTGTGGGGGCGATCGCCGTAAAGCCCAGAGAGCATCTGCCGGCAGGTGATCTGCCCGATCAGACGATCCCCGTCGAGTACCGGTCTACGCCTGCGGCCCTTACTGAGCATATCGCTGGCGACCGCGATCATGTCGGCACCCGCGTCGCAGCTCTCGACGTCGGTGGTCATGTGCTCCGACACTTGGCCGACCTCGCGGTGATCGTTGTAAATCGCGGATAAAATTGCCCGTAGGCAGTCCATTTCAGACAGTACCCCGAGCAAATCCTCGCGTTTATCGACCACGCAAAGCCCGGATACTCGGTTATCAATAATCGCCTTAATGGCCTTGAACAGGTCGTCCTCGGGATGAATTTTGACCGGGTGGAGCAGCATACAATCGCCGATTACAACGCCCGATGTCGTCTCGTTGAGCGTCGCCAACGCGGCTCTGAGGCAATCCATTTCAGACAGAACTCCCTGCAGCGCGTTATTGGCATCGACCGCGCAAAGCCCCGATACCTTGTGTTCAATAATCAACTCGACGGCTCTGTCGAGGCTGTCGTCAATGGCAATCTTTACCGGATTGTGCTGCATATAGTCACTTAGATCGACGGAACGTAACATCTGCTGATACCTCCAGTTGGCCGTGCGCTCTATTGCGTCTGCGCGCACCTAATGGGTTGTGTACTTCATGTTATCGGCTATGCTCTTTGTGTAATCCGCCGTGCACTTTATTCCTTGTGCAAGTTAGTAGCCGTGCGCCGTCATTGTGTCGATCTTGGCGCGCGGTGGCTGTTCAAAACTGACTCGCCAGATCGATGAAAGTTTGCGGCAAAGTCCCTAAACCAAGCACCATCAGCATCAGTAAAATCGCCAATGGATTGCGCCAACCGAGTTGACTATCGCCGGCGGGCGATGCCCCTTGGGCGGCGCTGGCCATACTAAAAATGACCCGCAAGTAATAGTAGATACCGATCGCGCTGCCTACCACCAGCGTACCCAATAACCACCACAGTTGTGCGTCATAGCTCAGTACAATGACATAAAATTTAGCGATAAAGCCGGCGGTCAGTGGAATACCCGCCAGCGATAGCATCGCCACCGACAGCGTCGCCGCCTGCACCGGGTGTCGCCAAAACAGTCCGCTATAGGCGCGCAAGTCGGTGTCGTCTTCGCCACCGATCATATGCACCACCGACAGGGCGGCTAGCGTGGTGACAATATACGCAGCTAAATAATAGCTCACCGCCGCCCGACCCAGCGGTGCTAATTGGCTGCCCTCGGCCAACTGTGGAAGGCTGATCAGAATCACCAACAGATAGCCAATATGGGCGGTAGATGAATACGCCAGCAGGCGTTTGATCTGCGTTTGGCGCAAGGCCAGCCAGTTGCCGATCAATATCGAGGCCATCGCCAGCGCAGCGAGCGCGTTGACCAGCGCCGGGTAGTGATAGAGTTGACCGTCGATCACAAAGCGCGTCAGCGCAATAAACATGGCACCCTTGGAGAGCGTCGCCAAAAAGCTGGTGACGGTGGTCGGAGCCCCTTGATAGACGTCGGGCGTCCACATATGAAAGGGCGCTAGCGATAACTTAAAACTAACTCCGGCGAGAACCATGGCGCTGCCCGCCATCACCAATACCGGGTTTTGGCCGTAGGCAGCACCGACCTTGGCCCCTATTCCGGCGTAACTGAGGTCGCCGGTGGCGGCGTAGACCAACGCAAAACCAAAAAGTAGCATGGCCGATGCACAAGCCGAGAGCACCAGGTATTTGATCGCCGCCTCGAGCGGTAGACTGCCGTCTTTGGGGAATGCGATCATCGCGTACAGCGCGATACCCATCAGCTCCATACCGAGCAATAACGACGCGATGTGGCACGCTTGCGCCAAAACCACTGCACCGAGTGTTGCCAGTAGTAACAGCAGGTAAAATTCCTCTTTGCGGTGGCCCTCGGCGGGAAAGGCATCGCGGGCAAGCAGCAGGCTCACTAGCGCGGCAAACACCAACAGCGCGCTGAACCACAGGCCCCAGAGATCAACGTTAAACAGTGGCGTGACCTGCTGCGTAAAGCCACCGGCATACTCGGCGCACCACAGCGTTACCAGTAGACCAACGGCGGCAATCCACCATGCCAGGCGAGGATTGCGCCGAATCGATGTCTGCGCCATCAACACGATGACGGTCAGCGACAGTGAAAGAATTGGCGCCAGCGCCAAGAGTTGTTGAGCGGTCATTGTGGCACCCCCTGTGCGCTCCATTCGACCAGTCCCAACACCGACGACTGGGTGGTGTCGAATATCGGTTGTGGATAAAGCCCGAGGGCTACAAGCGCGACGATCATCGCCGCCATGGTGAGCATTTCACGCGCGCCAAAGTCGTCAAGTTGCAGATTCTCAAAGCGCGGGTTGGGCTCGCCGTGGAACGCCCGCTGCATCAGCATCAGCGAATACACTGCACCGGTGATCAATCCAAGCGCCGCGATCACCGCTATCCAACGATCGACTTGAAAGACACCCAGCAAAACCAAAAATTCGGCGACAAAATTTCCCAGTCCTGGCAATCCCAACGAGGCGATCACAAAGAACATAGCCACCGCCCCCATGCGCGGCATGGCCTGCCACAGGCCACCCATCTGCCGCATGTCGCGGCTGTGCAGACGTTCCTGTAGCGCTCCAGCGATCATAAACAGCGCAGCGGTACTAAATCCATGGGCGATCATTTGCATCACTGCGCCCTGCAGCGCCAGTTCGTTCAAGGCGTAGACGCCGAGCAGGATAAAGCCCATATGGCTGACGCTGCTATAGGCCACGAGCCGCTTAAAGTCCGTCTGCGCAAAGGCCAGCACGGCACCGTAGAGGATGCCGGTAACCCCCAAAAACAGCGCAATCGGCGCAAATTCGACGGCGGCTGCAGGAAACAGCGGCACGGCAAAACGAATCAGGCCATAGGCGCCTGTCTTGAGAAGAATCCCGGCGAGGATCACGCTGCCGGCGGTCGGCGCTTGAGTGTGCGCGTCGGGCAGCCAGGTGTGAAACGGAAAGCCTGGTAGTTTGACCACAAAGGCGATAAAAAAGCCGAGCATCAACCAGTGCGCGGTGGTTTCGCTCATCGGCGTATGCAACAGGTCAAAATAACTAAAGCTGAAGACGCCAGTCGCCTCGCGGTGGGCAGCCACTAGCCCCAGCGTTGCCACCAGCATCAGCAGGCCGCTGGCCTGGGTAAAAATGAAAAACTTCATCGCCGCGTAACCGCGATTTTCATGGCCCCAAATGGCGATCATAAAATACATGGGGATCAGCATCACTTCCCAAAACACGAAGAACAACAGCAGATCAACGGCCATAAAGACGCCCAGCACACCGGCCAGCGTCCACAGCAGGTTGGCTTCGAAAAACCCCTGATGCTGATCGACGTCGGTCCATGAGGCGCTGACCGCAACGGCGCCTAAAAACAGCGTCAGCAATACCATTAATAGGCTGATTCCATCGAGCGCCATTTCTAGGTTGATGCCAAATGCTGGGATCCAAGGGCTCTTAAAGTGCAAGAGCCAGGTGGCTGGGTCGCTTGGCGTCGACGCTTGTAGACGTTGCAGGTCCTCCATCGTCGCCATTTGAGAGAGCAGGTAACCGAGCGTCAGAGCAATGGTCGCGAGCGCCACCCAACGCGGCGCATTGCTGCTCCAACGCTCAGACAATGCCGCGATAACTCCGCCGACGAGGAGTATCAATACCAGATTGATCATGGCCATTAGAGCGCTCCCGGTGCAATGTTAAACGCGATGCCGAGCAGCGCGATCAAGCCGAACACCATGCTCGCGATATACCAGCGCATGCGCCCGGATTGGGTATTGCTGAGCCACTGGTGCAGCGTTTGATTAACATCGACGATGGCGCTGTAAACGCTGTCGACCGGTTCGCTCGAGAACAACGCCGCCAATCGATCGTAGGGACGTACCAAAAGCCCATCGTAGAGTCGGTCGATGCCCCAGCCTGAAAACCAAAATTCGCGAAGCGCCCGGCCAGTCCCGCCCATGGTCCACGATGGCACGCTCAGTTGACGCCCGAGGTAGAGGCCGTAGGCAATGGCTAGGCCGACTAGCGGCACGCCGATCGAGACAATCTCAACCCAGTGCGCTGGGTGGTCGGCACTGGCGGCTGGGAATACCTGTGCCAGCGGTAGCGCGAAATAGCCACCGACCATCGATAGCGCGCAGAGTATGGTCAGTGGAATGGCCATGGCCCAGCCGATCTCGCGATCGGGCTCGGTCTTGGCGTTGCCGAAAAACACGATAAATACCAGACGAAAGCTATACACCGCGGTCAACAGTGCACCGAGTAATCCCGCGAGCCACAGCCACGGGCCAATGCTCGCCTGTTGGTAGGCCTGCAAAAGAATCTGATCCTTGCTAAAAAAGCCAGAGGTCATGGGCAGTGCGGCGAGCGCTGCGGAACCGATCATAAAGCTCCAAAAAGTCACCGGCATACGGCTGCGCAGTCCGCCCATCTTGAAGATGTTGTGCTCGTGGTGGAGGCAGTGGATGATCGCGCCCGAACCGAGAAATAGCAGCGCTTTAAAAAAAGCGTGGGTCATTAGATGAAAAATGCCCGCCGTCCAAGCGCCGACGCCGAGCGCCAAAAACATGTAGCCGATCTGGCTGATGGTTGAGTAGGCGAGTATGCGCTTGATATCCGATTGCATCAGCGCGGTCACGGCCGCTAGCAGCGAGGTCGCGATACCGACGATGGCGACGGTGGTCATGGCGGTGGGCGAGAGCAGGAACAGGCCGTGGGTGCGGGCGATTAAATAGACCCCGGCGGTGACCATGGTGGCGGCATGAATCAGCGCGCTAACCGGCGTTGGGCCGGCCATAGCGTCGGGCAGCCAGGTGTGCAGGGGCAGTTGCGCGGATTTTCCTGCGGCCCCTGCGAGTAGCAGTAAGCAGGCCAGTGTTGGCAGACTGTCGCCGACCTGCCACTTGGCGTTGGCGGCGCCGACCATACTTTGAATATCCAGCGTGCCGAGTTCGGTAAACAGTAATAACAGGCCGAGTGCCATCGCCGTATCGCCGATGCGGGTGACTATGAACGCCTTGCGCGCCGCACGGCCGTTGGCTCTGTCGGTGTACCAAAAACCCACTAGCAGATAGCTGCACACCCCAACGCCCTCCCAACCGAGGTACAGCAGCAGTAAATTATCCGCCAGCACCAGTACCAACATGGCGGAGACAAACATATTTAGATAGGCAAAATAGCGAGCGTAGCTAACGTCTTGATGCATAAATTCACTCGAAAACAAGTGAATTAAAAAGCCCACACCGGTGATCACCGACATCATCACCAGGGTCAGGCCATCGACGTAAAAGGCCACGCCCGGTGCCAGGTTGGCAACCTTCATCCAGGTCCATAGCGTGACCTCGATGGGTTGCGGATTGGCCATAAATTCCATTGCTAGCGCAGCGGTTGCGAGGGCGGCAGCGCCGACCGAACCGACCCCGAGCAGGGTGATCGTCGAGCGTGTCAGGCGTGCTCCAAAGATCATCAATAGCAGCGAACTCAGCAGCGGCAGGAGCGGCACTAACCCGATAGCATTGCTCATGCTCAGCCCCTCATCCGGTTGGCATTGTCCATGTCGAGCGTTTTAAAGCGCCGTTGCACCTGCAGCACCAAACCCAGCCCAACCGCCACTTCCGCGGCGGCAACGCTGAGAATGAGCATAAACATTATCTGCCCATCGGGCTGCCCCCAGTGCGCCCCAGCGGCGATAAACGCAAGCGCCGAGGCATTCAACATCACCTCCAGCGACATCAATATAAAGATGATGTTACGGCGCATCATCAATCCCAACATGCCGATGCAAAACAGCAAGGACGAGACAAGTAGCACGTGGTTGAGTGGCACAGCCAATTCTTGCATCGTCTAACCCTCCCGCTCGAGGGCACGGCGCCCGAGGTGGTAGGACCCGACCAGACCGGCGAGCAGCAACATCGAGGCCAATTCGACGGCCAGAACGTAAGGGCCAAAGAGCGCCATGCCGACCGTTTTTGCCGATACCACGCCGATTGAAGCGGGCCCGGTAATGGTCGACATTAAGTACAGTAGCTCGCCGAGCAATACCAGTGACAACGCCGCCGGGCCCGACCAGATGCGCGGTTGCAACCACTGCCGCTCGCGGGCGTCGCCCTCCTCGCCAAGGTTTAACATCATAATCACAAACACAAATAACACCATGATGGCGCCGGCATAGATAACGATCTCAAGCGCCGCTGCAAACGGCGCACCGATAATAAAGAAGATCACTGCCACCGCCAGCAGTGAGACGATCAAGTAGATCAATGCATGAATGGCATTGGCGCGGGTCATGGCCAAAATGGTCGCTACCAGGGCGACCGCAGAGGCCAGATAAAACAATGTCACTTCAAGCATTGGCGGTATCCATGTCGGTTTTCTTATCGCGCCCCTAGGGCAATAAACTCTTGGTGTCGATGGGCGTGGTTTCGTTGTGCGCTTCGCCCTTGTCCTTGGACGCCGTCTTGAGGCCAGAGACGCGGTAAAAGTTGTAATCTGGATATTTGCCGACGCCGTTGATGAGCAAGTGCTCTTTTTCGTAGACCATGTTCTGACGGTCGTATTCGCACATTTCAAAATCCGGAGTTAATTGAATCGCGTACGTCGGGCAGGCTTCCTCGCACATACCACACATGATGCAACGCGAGAAGTTGATGCGAAAAAACTCGGGGTACCAGGTGCCGTCGTCGCGGGTGTCTTTTTGCAGCGCAATGCAGTCCACTGGGCAGACCGCCGCGCACAGGTTACAGGCGACGCAGCGTTCCTCGCCATCCGGGTCGCGGGTAAGGACAATGCGGCCGCGGTAACGCGGTGCTAAATAGGGCATCTGCTCCGGATACTGCACGGTCTCCGACTTGGTAAAGCTGTGTTTAAAGATCTCCCACAGGGTACGCAATTGACTCAACATTAAACGGCCTCCTCGAGCCACAGCAAGATGCCGCCGGTGACCACCAAATTAACCAGCGTGATCGGCAGCATGACTTTCCAGCCCAACGACATTAGTTGGTCGTATCGAGGCCGCGGTATCGCCGCCCGCAACAGCACGAAAAAATTGATCACAAAAGCGACTTTAATACCGAACCAGACCAGCGGTGGCAACCAGTGCGCGATCGCTGCGGGGCCCATCCAACCGCCAAAAAATAAGGTCACGATCATGCACGAAATCAACATCAGGCCGAGATATTCGCCGAGCATAAACATGGCAAATTTCATACCGCCATACTCAGTGTGAAAACCCGCGGTCAGCTCGTGTTCGGCCTCCGGTAGATCGAACGGCAGGCGATGGCTCTCGGCGATGCCGGCGACCACAAACACCAGCAGTCCCAGCGCCTGTGAAAAGCAGAACCAGACATCGCGTTGCGCGGCAACGATGTCGACTAAACTAAAGCTGCCAGACATCATCACCACACCCATTAGCGAGAGTCCCATAAAGACTTCGTAACTGACCATCTGCGAGGCCGAGCGCAGTCCGCCCAACAGCGCATACTTGTTGTTCGACGCCAAGCCACCCAGCAGCACGCTGTAGACCGCCAAAGAGGTCATGCCGAGAAAGAACAGTAGCCCGATATTGACATCGATGATTTGCATGCCGGGCGCAAACGGCACCACGGCAAAGCCCATCATCATGGCGACCACAATCGCCGTTGGCGCAAAAATAAACACCATGCGATCGGCAAAGGGGGGCACCCAATCATCTTTTAACAGCAACTTGATCATGTCGGCGGCGACTTGGCCGATGCCCCAAGGACCGATGCGGTTGGGGCCGTGGCGATCTTGCCAAAAGCCCAGCAGCCTGCGCTCCCACCACGTCAGCACTGCCGCGCCGGCGACGCCACCGACAAGTATCGCCAGCGCCAACAGTATCGGTGCCCAGTCAAACATGTGGGCTGCCTCGATCGACGGCCATGGATTGGCGATCGGTGGCGATCAAACTCGGCTGCGGTGGTCGCCAGTCTGTATCCCGTTGCAGATCGGCGCCGGCGCCGGCGATCAACCCCCTGGTTGCGGCATAACCATAGCTGTAACCGGCGCATCCGACCGCCATGCGATCGACGATCTTGACCGCGAGCGAGACGCTGTCGCCGTTGGCGATAACCTTCAGTCGGTCGCCCTCGGCGACCTCTAGCTGCCCAGCCGTTTCCGCGTTGAGCGCGATAAAGGCATCGCCGGCTAATTCGGCGATTTCATCGCTGCGGGCGCTGAGTTCCTCTGAGCCGTGGAGGCGATGCACTGGCACCAATTGCCACAGATCGGTGGGCGCATTGCCGACTGCTGCCCCCGGGTGATCGATGCCGTTGGCCGACGATACCAGCACGTGCACGCCGGAATGGCCACCCTTGAGCGGGCCATCAACCTCGGCTTGAAATTTCTGCAGCGCATGATTGGAGTTCCAACCCGGCGACCAAACGAAGGGTATAAGGGTCGATGGTTGATCCCGATTGAGGCCCTCCATACTAAAGGCCAACGGTGTCTCGTGGTCCACGGGTTGCTGCGGTTCGTGAACTGAGACTCCAGCATTGATCGCGGTGCGGCCACTGTAGCGGTGGGTTTGGCGGGGTATTTTTTGACCGCGGTCGCGAAAACGCCGGTCCGGAGCGACTTCGTTTAGATGGGCAAATGCCGGTTGACTGGCGGCGCAGGCATCGACCACCTGATCGAACTGGGTCAGCGCTGCCAGTTGACTATTGCCGCTGAGCGCGGCCAACTGCAGCAGCCACTGCCAACTGGGCAGGCGTTGCTCGGCCGGAGGAAAGACCGGGAAAAAGCGCTGGGCGCGTCCCTCATGGTTGATTAAGGTGCCTTGCGATTCGGCGAACGAGGCCGCCGGTAGGACCATGTTGGCGTGCTCGACAGTGGCGTTTTCAATGACATCGAGGGCGATGATTTTGGTTCCAGAGTCGACCAGCTTTTGCATCGAGACGGCGTCTAGGCGGCGCGTCAAATCGTTCTCCAAAATGACCAACACATCCAGCTCAACAGCGCGCTCGACCATGCCCTCAAGGGATAGATTGTTCGCGTGCGCGAGCATCGCCGCGCCGACCGTATTCGATTCTGGCGCGGTTAAGCTGAGCATGGTCTGTGGGTTGTCGAGACACAGGGCTTCGGCGATGGCTGCACCGGCGTCGATGATGTTGCTCTGCAACATACTGCTGCCGCTGATAATCAGCGGGCGCTCGGCTGCCGCTAGACTGCTAGCAAGCTCTTCGATCAGCGGGCTTTGCGCGGGCTCGCCCTGCAGTCGAGCGGCCAGTTGGCGGCCAAATTCGGCGATTTCATCGGGTGCCAGCGTTACCGTGCGCTGGGCGATATCGTCGAGTCGACTGGTGTAACTTGTGACCACAAATAGCGGCGACAGTGCGTCTTGAGCGAGATTGCGCACAGCCGCATCCTGCCAACTGGGAAGTCCCATTTGCTTGGCCATCGCCAACGATTTATTGCGCACCGCCTGACGCAAAGCCAGTGCCACGCGGGCCGCGGTATGGGTCAAATCCTCGCCGAGGATCAGCACCGCATCCGCTAATTCCATCTGTTTTATCGACGGGTTGATGGCCCGTGTTGATTGCAGGATTTGCAGTTGCCGATCGACCGTTGCGCGCTCGATGTCTGCGATCCCAGAGGAAAATTGATCGGCACCTACCCAAGTCTGTAGCAGGAAATTGGCCTCTAGCGACGCCCTTGGCGAGCCGATGCCGCCAATTTTTGCACTTTTGAGCCAGACGCCGGCGGTGTCTATGGCGGACGCTTGGTCGACCGCGGTGAAGCGGCCATCGGCATCCTGAATGCCGGCGTAGTCAATGCGCTGGTCGGCATTGACATAGCTGTTGCCGAAGCGTCCGCGATCGCAGATAAAATAGCCGTTGATGTCGTTATGATAGCGGTTGTGGACGCGCTTCAGACGTCCGTAGCGCTCGCCCGGAGCGATGTTGCAACCGACGCCGCAACCTCCGCAGATCGAGGGCGCCGATTGAAGATCCCACTTACGGCTAAAGTCGGCCAAAAATGGTTTGTCGGTAAACACCCCGGTAGGACAGACCTCAACAAGATTTCCGGAAAATTCACTCTCCAATATGCCGTCCTGCTGGCGGCCAAAATACAGTCGGTCACGCGATGCTTGGGCACCGAGGTCGGTGCCGCCGGCGTAATCACGATAGAAGCGCTCGCAGCGATAGCAGGTGATGCAGCGATTCATTTCGTGGTGAATGAGCGGGCCTAGATACTGGTTGCGATGGGTATTCTTTTTGCCCCGATAGCGCCGATCTCGATGCCCAACCATCACCGTCATATCCTGCAGATGGCACTCGCCTCCCTCGGCACACACGGGGCAGTCGTGCGGGTGATTGAGCATCAACGATTCGACCACTGCCTCGCGAAATTCAACCGCGTTGTTGGCGTCCAGTGAAAAGCGAGCGCCGTCGGTTACCTGGGTCATACAGCCCATCACAATGCGGCCGCGCTCGTCACTCGGATTCTGGTATTGCACTAGGGCGCACTGGCGACAAGAACCGATGGAACCCATTGCCGGGTGCCAGCAAAAGTACGGCAAGTCGAGCCCGGCATTCAGGCATGCCTGTAGAATGTTGTCGCCCTCTTTGACCTCTAGGGTTTGGCCGTCGATCGTGATGTTGGGCATCTAGGGGGCTCCTGTGTTGTTGTGGTAGGGGCATTGGCCGCCATTGACATGCCGCGCAAAGTCGTCATAAAAATACTTTAACGCGCTCTGCAATGGTTCCATAGCCCCGGGTGCCAAGGCGCAGTGGGTATTGCCGATGGCGCCGATATACTTCACTTGGTAAGCGAGTGTTTCCAGATCTTCGCTGCGGCCAGCGCCGTTTTCGATGTCTTCGAGAACTTGCCGCGACCACGGCAATCCATCGCGGCACGGGGTGCAAAATCCACAGGATTCTTGGGCGAAAAACCGAATCAGATTCAGTACCATGCCAACCGGGCAAGTGCGGTCGTCGAGTATGATCATGGTGCCGGTACCCATGCGGCTACCAGCCGCACCGATCACGTTGTAATCCATCGCCAGATCGAGGTGTTCTGGAACCAAGAAATCGGTTGAACCACCGCCCGGCAGAAAGCCTTTTAGCTGGAATCCTGCGCGCATGCCGCCGGCGTGTTGGTCGATGATTTCGCGAATTGGCGTGCCCATGGGCAGTTCCCAACAGCCCGGATTGTTGACTTTGCCGCTTACCCCAAACAGTTTGGTGCCGCTATCTTCACCGATGCCGAGAGTTTTGAACCAGTCTGCACCGCGATCGATAATGTGTGGAATGTTGCACAGCGTCTCGACGTTGTTGACGATGGTGGGCCGGCCCCAGAGCCCACTCACCTGTGGGAAGGGAGGTTTAGCTCTGGGGTTGGCGCGCTTGCCCTCGAGCGCGTTGATCAGCGCGGTTTCCTCACCGCAGATGTAGCGTCCAGCGCTGGGATGGACGTACATTTGCAGATTAAAGTCCGAACCGAGAATCCTCTCGCCGAGGTAGCCGCTGGCGTAGCATTCAGCGATCGCATCGCGCAGTCGCTGGATCGCCACCAGATACTCTCCACGGATAAAAATGTAGGCAATATCGGCACCGATGGTGTAGGCGGCGAGTATCATGCCCTCGATCAATTGGTGCGGGTCGCACTCCATCAACAGGCGGTCTTTAAAGGTACCCGGCTCCATTTCATCAGCGTTGCAGACCAAGTACTTGTGGCCGGGTGTGCAGGCGTCTCCCCTGGGTACAAAGCTCCATTTCATGCCGGTTGGAAAGCCGGCACCGCCGCGACCGCGCAGGCTGGAGTTTTTTACCACCGCTTGACAGTCGTCGGCCGACATCTCGGTGAGCGCCTTGCGCAGACCGCGATAGCCGTGGTTGGCTTGATAAGCCGCCAAATTGGTGGGGTAGCGTTCGGGGCCGATATTGCGCGTTAAAACAGGTTCCATCAGTCTGTCCGCGCTTCGTTGTGAGTGCCGAATAACAGTTCGATGCGGGCGTCGTCGAGGTCGGTTATCAATTCGTCACCGACCATCATCACCGGCGCGCGATCACAGGCACCGAGGCAGGGTACCGGTAACAAGGTGTAGCGGTTATCGGTGGTGGTTTCGCCGTAATCGATCTGCAAATATTGGGAGATTTTAGCTTTAATGCCATCGCAATCGCAGATCCAACAGCTCACGCTATCGCAAAACAAAATGACTTTTTCGCCGACTGGGCGGCGGTAGATTAGATTATAAAAAGTCGCGATGCCCTCCATTTGTTCAGCCGACATATCCAGATGTCTGGCGATTGCCATCAAGCAGTCATCTGACACCCAACCGCGCCGTTCCTGAACGATTTTAAGCGCGTCGATGGCGGCGCCAGATTTGTACGGAACATGGCTTAGTTCTGCATCGATGGCGTGAATTTCCTCGTGGCTAAGGACGGAGTTTAAATCGGTTTGAATGGGCTGCTGGGTCATCGGTCAACGTCCGCCATAACAAAGTCAATACTGGCAAGAATAGCGATTAGATCGGGGATCATAAGGCCACGACTAATCAGTGGAATTTGCTGCAAATGTGGAAACGACGGCGTGCGAATACGGGTGCGGTACGAGTTGGTGCCGCCGTCGCTGATCAAGTGATAGCTATTGATTCCCTTGGTGGCCTCGATCATTACCGAGGCTTCGCCCGCGGGGATTACTGGCCCCCAACTGACGTTTAAAAAATGATGTATTAGGGTTTCGATATCCTCCATGGTGCGCTCTTTGGGCGGTGGTGTGGTCGCCGAGTGGGTGCTTTTATAGGGGCCAGAAGGCATGTTGTCGACGCATTGGCGAATGATCTTTAGGCTCTGGCGGATTTCTTCGATGCGCAGTTCGGCGCGCTCATAGCAGTCGCCGTTGTTGGAGGTCGGCACCTCGAAGTCAAATTGATCATAACCGCCGTAGGGGCGTTTTTTACGCACGTCCCAATCGTTACCCGTGGCGCGTAATCCGGGCCCGGTAATGCCCCAATCCAGCGCCTCGCGCTCGGTGTAGACGCCGATACCGACGGTTCGATCCTTGAGTATTTTGTTTTGCATGGCCATCTTGTCGTAGTGGTCGAGCCGCGCTGGCATGCCGTCGATAAACTCGCGCACCATGTGCTGCCAACCGTTGGGCAGATCTTGGCTAACGCCACCAATTCGGAACCACGCTGGGTGCATTCGCCCGCCAGTGATGGCCTCGATGATGCCAAACAGACGTTCTCGATCGGCAAACATATAAAACACTGGCGACATCTGGCCGACGTCCTGCACAAAAGTACCGTAGAACACCAGATGACTGGCGATGCGAAATAATTCAGCGAGCATAATGCGGATGATTTTGGCGCGCTCTGGAACTTGGATTCCGGCGAGAATCTCAACCGATTGGATATAGGCGAGATTGTTCATCACGCCGCCCAGATAATCGATGCGATCGGTGTAGGGGATGTAGGTATGCCAAGTCTGGCGCTCGGCCATCTTTTCGGCGCCGCGGTGGTGGTAGCCGATGTCCGGCACCGAATCGACGATGACTTCGCCGTCGAGTTGCAGGGCAATGCGGAACACCCCATGCACGCTCGGATGGTTGGGGCCGAGGTTGAGGAACATGTACTCGTGATCCTCCGTTGCGGTTTGCATGCCCCACTCCTCCGGTCTGAAGCGCAGGGCTTCCTGTTCCCGAGCGACCCGTTCGGGGCCCATTTCAAAGGGCGCCATTTCTGTGGCGCGAGAGGGGTGATCCTTGCGCAGCGCATGACCCTCCCAGGTCGGCGGTAACAAAATACGGTACAGGTTGGGATGACCCTCAAAGGTGATGCCAAACATGTCCCAGGCTTCGCGCTCATACCAGTTGGCGTTGGGCCAAATAGCGATGCTGGTCGGCAGGTTGAGATCGCTCTCGGCAAGGCCGACTTTAATTCGCAGATCTTCGTTGCGGCGCATTGACAGCAGTTGATAGACGACGGTGAAATCTGCCGCAGGTTGCCCGGCGCGATGCTCGCGGGTGCGCTCGTCAATGGCAAATAGATCGTAGAGCATGCAGAAGTGGGGTCGTAAAAACGTCAGTACAGCAGTTAGATTTTCGCGGCTAATCCACAGGGTGCGTACGCCGTCGGCACAGGGTTGATCGACAAATAGCGCCTCTCCGAATTCTCGGTAGAGGCGTTCTTCAACTGAACTTGCGGCTCGCGTTGCGGCTGCTTGCATGTCGACCTCGGGGTTATTGATAAAAATATCTAGCTGTCTTTCGGTTCCCTTAATTCTGTCGCTTGGATACGCTGTGCGGTGAGTTCATCGCGCTTGCTGATTTTTGTCGGTTTAATGATCCTCTGATCACCGGCAGCCCAACTGATGGGGCGGCGCTCTTTGCCGATCGATTCCTGCAGCATAATCAGCCCCTGCATCAGCGCCTCTGGACGCGGAGGACAACCGGGAACGTAGACGTCCACGGGAATAAATTTGTCGACCCCTTGGACCACCGAATAGATGTCGTACATGCCGCCAGAATTGGCGCACGAACCCATGGAAATAATCCAACGAGGCTCTAACAACTGGTCGTAAAGCCGTTGCACTACCGGTGCCATTTTCAGGAAGCAGGTGCCGGAGATAACCATTAAATCGGCTTGGCGGGGGGTGGCGCGGATGACCTCTGAACCGAACCGAGCGATATCGTGGCGGCTGGTAAACGAGGTCGCCATTTCGACGTAACAACAGGATAGGCCAAAATTAAATGGCCACAGCGAGTGGGCCCGTCCCCAGGCGACCAAATCTTCGAGTTTAGCAAAGGCGACGTTGCGTTTGACCTGCTCCTCGACGGCGTCCATATTCAGCATGTCGTTGTCGTCACCGGGGCGACTTAGGCTCCATTTCATCGATCGACTCCCTCTGCACTGAGCGCATCGGCTTGCGCTTTGCGCAAACCGATGCGCTCTTTGTTGCCCCAGTCGAGACCGCCGCAGCGCCATTCGTAGATGAGCGCCAGCGTCAGCACAGCGATAAATACCAACATCGAAAAATAGCCTTGCCAGCCGAGTTCAAAAAAGGCCACTGCCCAAGCAAAGATAAATACTGTCTCGAGATCGAAGATCACAAAGAAGATGGCGACCAGATAAAATTCTACCGAGATGCGGATTTGGGAATTACCAACCGACACAATGCCGGATTCAAATGGCTCATTGGTGGCATCTTCGCGGCGGCGCTGACCGAGCAGCCACGACAGCACCAACATGGTGATGACCAACAAAATTACCATCAGGGTATAGACCGCGAGGGGCCAAATTTCGGTACTTGAGGTCGCCACTAGACCACCCCGCCACGGTTGCATCGGACGTGTGCTGAGCGAGTATCCACCGCAGTCGACCAGCCGCTGCTGGGCAGTCGGTTTTTGTTGCGTAAAAATACTCTTCGACTCCCCATTTGGGGTGTCTTATAGATCCCTCTTAGCGGCATAAACACCTCTAATTAATTGACTGACTACAGGGCATAAGCCGCTTTTTTAATAGATCAGTAATTACAAACTTCTTTGTTTTATATTCTTTTTATTTATATTAAGTATTCACCTTGTCAATGTAAGGTAGCGAACTTCAATGCCTTTGGCAAGCGATTGTTGGCCATTATTTATCAAATAGTGGGTTCCTTAAAGTCGTTGGCGGGGGGCCAGATAAGCACCCTGTTTTGCGCATTTGGATCGATTTTTTTATCCAATATGGACGTAAATAGCTGTTGCGAGTTATTTGATATGGCGTCTAGGGCTATCGTCTTGGACGGCTAAAAAGCCCGTGCTATGCGGATTTTTAGCGTCGTGTAAGGTGGGCCCAAGCGTTTGCCGCGGTTGCTTTCCCAGTCCCAATCCATGGCTGTCTTGAGCTACTCATCGGCGGGTATCGGGTGGCGGTGTTTCAGAGACTTCGAGGGTTTTATGGAGGCCCGTCGGTTTGATTTGGCGCGCCGGTCTGGAGGTTCATGGCGTAGACTAAACGATCGATATCGGCAACCTCGAATCGGTTGCCGAGGGTTTGGTTATAAAGTTCGAGGTTTGATCGACACGCCTCGATGATATCTTCGGCGTGGTCGCCCAGCAGCGATGGCTGAGCGGATTCAAACAGGCGTTGCAGTTGCAATTTTTCGGCATTTAATTCGAGCTTTTTGAGTAGCTGCCGAAGCCTCTCTGCAGCCGTTTGAGTCGGCATTGGCGGGCTATTTTTAAGGCCCTGCCGCGACGCGCGTAGCGGCTTTATTATCCGTTCACGCCAGTCCTGAGTGGCGCTCGTGATGCGCTCAATTTCGGTGTCGCTAAGTCGTCTTTTGAGACTCGCCAACCACAGTAAATACAATATAATATTTACATCTGCATGGTATCGATCCTGCAGGTTTAGGCAACTTTCAGCGACCTCTGGGCGGGCGTAGAGCGCGAGACAAAATAACCATAGCGGCGAGTCGGAATAATCTGGCATCATGCGATCATCGGAACCTCAAGTGTTCCATCACTATAGCAAGTTGTCGTCTTTATGCCCAAAGCACCCCAGCCATTAGCGCGACAGACATTACAAACGTCAGTGATGTTTATGGTTTTTTTGGGTGCTATGTCGGCTTTGGCGCCGCTGTCTGTGGACGCATACCTTCCGGTTCTCGGTCAACTGGGGGAACATTTTCAGGTCGATCTTGCGGCGGTTAATCTGACCATCAGTGCTTACTTGATTGGCAATGCCCTGGGGCAATTTTTCGGTGGTGCACTGTCCGATCAATTGGGCCGCAAACCGGTGGGTAGTTTTGCATTATTGATCTTTTCCGCAGCGACCCTAGCGATTATATTGGCGCCTGGTATCTATGAAATGCAGGGCTTGCGCGTAGTGCAAGCGCTGGGCGGGGGCGCGCTGCTGGTGGTGTGCATGGCGCAGGTGCGCGACTTATACCCAGTCGAGGAGGTTCCCCGGCGTTTGGCCTCGGTTATTTTGGTGATGATGGTGGCACCGATGGTGGCTCCGCTGCTGGGGTTATGGTTGTCGGCTTGGGGTTGGCAAATGATCTTTGTTTTTCTGGCGCTCTACGGTTTGCTCTGTTGGTATATTTTTACCTTTAAGATTCCTGAATTAATGCTCACAGCGCCAACCGGAATCAACTTCGTGTCGCTGTTTGTCAATTACTGGGGCGTTCTCAAGCAGCGTCAAAATGGACGGCTCACCGCGCTTTTATACAACGTTTTTAGCGCTCTAACCGGCGCGGTTTACTTTGTCTACTTAACCAATGCCGCGCTGATTTTTGATCGTATTTTTGGTCTCTCGGCGCTGGCATTTTGTTGGGTTTTTGCCGCTGGCGGTCTGAGTATGTTGCTGGGCAATTTTTTTGCTGCCCGACGGATGAAAACAACCCCGCCGATGGCGCTGATGGGGGAGGGTAATCTATTGCAACTGTTAGCGACTATGCTGTTGTTTTTAACAGCGATATCTGAAGTAGCCGAGGTGTATTCGGTGGTCGTTCTGATCTGCCTTTGTCTATTTGCCGGTGGCGCGGTTAGGCCGACCGCCGCCGGCGTTTACATGACGTTTTTTGATCACAACAGTGGTGCGGCGGCGTCTATACAGGCGACCCTGTTGTTTGTGCTCGGCGCGCTGGTGGGCGCGCTGTCTGCGGTACTATCGCAGGGGACGCTGATGCCGATTTTCGCCATTATGCTGGTCTGCAGCGTGGCGGCTCGCGGTGTTTTTGTAGCGATTCGTCGCGCTGCCGTCGATGCCTCATAAAGCGCTCTTGGTGGCGCATTCGAGCCCCTAAAAAACCCCTGGGATGATAGTTTTTAGCACGGATGCGTTGGCTGATCTTTACCGTACAAGCTGTCGATGCGAGCTACAAAACACATAAAAATAAAGCGCTTGATTGTCCCGCGCCTTTTCCATCATGTCACTTTTGGTTACCTCATGGTTGCGATTAACGGTTGTCAAGAGCGTCTTTTTTCTGCAGCCAAAGGGTAAAAAAACCACCATTGATAGCGTAAAAATTGC
>CESJ01129781.1_pt1 | contig 46596 bp, 37 predicted proteins | sample 356311 | NCBI WGS metagenome assembly CESJ01 (sample SAMEA2621487, study PRJEB7988) | marine metagenome | biome: marine biome (ENVO:00000447); feature: surface water layer (ENVO:00002042); material: "saline water (ENVO:00002010), including plankton (ENVO:xxxxxxxx)" | depth 5 m
TAAATCATCATATAGCTAACTAAATCATCATATAGCTAACTAAATGATGACGCTGCATGCCACCATTTTTTGGGCACATAATCCAGCCTACATCGAACGCAGATACCAGTCGTAATCGACATTCGACACGCGCGCGGCGAACTGCTCGCACTCGCCGCGACGCACTGTACCGAAAAGCCGACAGTATTCGTCGCCCAGGTAGCGCGGCAATACAGTCGCCGCATCAAATTCATCCAACGCACGAGACCAGACCCGCGGCAGGGTAATCTGCTGTTCCAAAGTGGTACCCTCTGCAACCATTTCGTCCGGTTTGAGACGCTCTTCGATGCCGTGGTGGATGCCGGCAACCAACGCCGCCATAACCAAATATGGGTTGGCATCAGCCCCCGCAACTCGGTGTTCCAAGCGACGATCGCGGTGACCGGAAACTGGAATACGCAGCGCAACGTCGCGATGGTTGTAACCCCAGTTAGGTGTCAGCGGGGCAAAGTTATCGGGTACCAACCGCCTGTAGGAATTGGCATTAGGTGCAAAAATCGCCATAGATTCAGGCATAGTAGCAGCCAGACCACCGACAGCATGGCGCAAACTATCGGCAATCGCGGGAGTCTGGTCGGAGTGCTCATCGGCAAATATATTGTTGCCCTGAGCGTCGTATAAACTCAAGTGAATGTGTAATCCACTGCCGGCAATCTGAGTAAAGGGTTTAGCCATAAAACTCGCAGCCATACCGTGCTGGCGAGCCACTCCCTTAATAATACGCTTGAGCATAATACTCTGATCACAGGCGGTCAGGAGATCGTCAACATGCTGTAAATTAATTTCAAACTGCCCTGGTGAAAACTCCGAATGCACCGCAGTCATGGGTACCCGTTGTGCCTCACAGGCACGCCTGACATCCTCTAAAAAATCATCGTGATCCCAGAGGTCCTCCGGCATCGCATATTGAATCCCGACCTGATCAATACGCGTCCCCGGAACTTTTGCCAGTTTCGGTTTCGGCGTGCAGTTTTCGCCATCTTCAATGAGATAAAACTCCAACTCAATAGCCACCACTGCTTTTAAGCCCATGGCATACAGTGGCTTTGACGCTTGCTGCAAGATATTGCGCGAGTCAAACAGCGTTGGACTACCGTCGAGTTCGCTAAACGTCGCCATGACTTGCGCAGTGTTGGATTTTAACCAGGTTATAGGTGCCAAGGTATTGGCTATCGGATGAATCAGTTTGTCCGGATCGCCCGCGAGATTGGCAAAGTCAACCTGATCACAAAATTCCCCTAGCGCGTTCAATAAAATCGTTGACACCGGAGCCTTGAGACCACTTTTAAATAGCGTCTGACAGTCTTGTCGAGGTATTCGTTTGCAGCGCACAATGCCGTTCATATCCGGCATCAATACTTCCAGCATAGCGGTTTCTGGATACTGATCTAAAAATACTTGAAGTTCTGCCTGATTGACACTGTTCATATGTAGCCTCAGATTTTCGGCGGATCAGGTCTCACCTATTGCTCGTTTAATAACTAATGCATCCAACCCTTGGCAACCATTACCAGTGATCTTCAACGGATTGATATCGAGTTCGCTGATCAGGTCGGAAAACTCGACGGCCAAAACCGACAACTGGGCTGCCGCGCGACAGTAAGAGTCTACATCGACCGTCGACCGGCCGCGAATGCCGTCCAAAACTGTCGCCATCGTCAATTCTTGCAGCGCCCGCGCAACTGTCGCCGCATCGAATGGCGGTAACAACACCCGAACATCCGCCAGTATCTCAGTATAGATGCCGCCGCCGCCGACCACTATAAGCGGGCCAAACTGTGCATCGCTGAGCATACCCAGAATCATCTCCACACCGCGAGTAGTATCCATCGGAGCGACCAAGGCAAGCGAGCCTAGTCGACGTTCTAAGTCTTCATAGGACGCGAGTAATAGCTCTTGCGAGTCGATATTTAAGACCACGCCGCCGACCTCTGACTTGTGCTGAATTTCAGGCTGAGCCGTCTTCAACACCAGAGGATAAGAAAATGCCTCGGCGGCTGCTAGCAGCGTTGAGCGATCATTTACCTCTCTACTGGCAAGTATCGGAATACCCAAATCTGAAAGCCATTCACTCGCCATAAACTCACTAATCTGCACCTGTGACGCCAACTGCTGGCGCCAGTACGCTATTTTCTTGGTATCTAGCTCTGGCAAAACCATCGATGCGCGCTGCTTAAAATCGCGATAATTTAGTAGGCAGCGTACTCCAACTAAAAAGCCACCAACGCCGTCGATCACTGGAAATCCGCGGTGCGTTGCTCGCACCGCCAGTTTATCGCTACCGCTGCCCTGCCGATTGGCGACCAAAAATACTGGTTTATCAGTAGCTTCCTGAGCGCTCTCCAAATAGGTCAAATAACTTGCATAAACCTCGCTATTGGGACCGCGATCATGAATCACCGCGCCCAGTGCTGCAGATGGATCTTCAAGCAGGGCAGTAAAACAGGCGGCCATGCTACGGCCTGCATTTGCGCCCCCAACACCCCAGCCATCGAGCGGGTTAATGGCCGGTAATCCAGCGTCGAGAAGATCGCTCAAACGGTCCGTCGTGACGCTATTAAGTTGACTTAAAGGCACCCTATGGCGATCTGCTAAATCGGCCAGTAACTGGCGTTCGCCACCAGAATCGTGGAGACACACAAGACCGCCAACGGCAGCTCTGTGCGGTTGCGCAAACATGATCAGTGCGGTCGCCAGTTGATCCATATCATCGACGCGCTGCACGCCATAGCGTTCAAAGAGTGCGTCGTAACAGTCGTCTCTGCCGGCCAAGGCACCCGAGTGAGAGAGCGCTAAGTCCCGCGCTAGCGCGGTGCGCCCAACCTTGACAACAACAATCGGGATATTGCGCGAATTGGCCTTGGCCAGCGCCGCAACAAATTTTTCTGGATAGCGACTCGTTTCCAGAAATAACCCAATAACGCGGGTCTCAGGCAGGTCGAGAGCGAAGTCGAGGTAGTCTTCCATCGATACTGACAACTCGTAACCCGAGGACACTGCGAGATTAAAGTTTATCCGCTCCTCACAGTCGACAATGCCCGACATACCGGCGCCCGACTGGCTTATCAGGGTGACATTACCCGGATATGGGTGATCTCTGGTATCAAAACCACCGGCGAGCACGCGATCGCGAACATTGTAAAAGCCCATACCATTAGCGCCAGCAACCAGTAATCCGGCGCGCTCAATTTTAGCTTTCAGTCGCTGTTTTAATGGCGGCGCGATGTCCCCCGCTAACACAAGTGCCGAAAAAATCGTGCATGACGGGATACCGAGGGCAATCACTTCATCGACAGCAGCCTCGATGCGCTGATCAGAAATCGCAAAGATCACTTGCTCCGGTCGCTCGGGCAGATCGGCTAAGGATGGATAACAAACGAGGCCATCAACCTCTTGGCGAGAGGGATTTATTGCGTATAAGGCTCCTTGGTAGCCACCCCTGCGCAGGTTGATCAACACCTCGTTACCGACTGAGCCAGCCCTAGATGATGCGCCTACAACCGCAATGGATGCAGGATTAAGCAATGGGCGAAGGCGGTGCTCGGTCATTAGAAATCCGGTGCAGGGGTTTGCCTTTTGCGAGGTGGATTAAATACAGCGCCCGCGATAACAGTGCACGTAGCCATCACTCGCGTCCACTTTAGCTCGCGTTCGTAGTAGATTTCAGCCACCAATTCCTGACCCACCTTGCCGTATTTGGCATCGACCTGAGCAAAGGCGACGTTGGTTTTCGCAGTTGGGCACCAAGCAGCTGTGGTTACAGTACCGACCTCTTTACTGCCGGCATAAACAAACGCATGCTCAGCCGGTTTGTTACCTTGAACGTCTAAGTAAACAAAGGCGTAGCGAGAGCCCTCTTGTTGCTCTTTTAACAGCGCTTTTCTGCCATTAAAAATAGGTTTATCAAACGACACCAACCAGCCCAAACCCAACTCAAAGGGCGAGCGTGAACGACCCGTCCGAATGGTTTCTTCGGCGGGAACAAAATCAACACCAGCTTGTAAAAACCCAGTTTCGGTGCGCAACAAGTCCAAGGCAGAACTGCCAATAGCACGGATACCTCGTAATTCACCCGCTGCAAATAGCGCGTCCCAAAACGTTTCGGCCAACTGAGGATCTATCCAAATTTCATAGCCCAGATCGCCAGTAAAACCAGTGCGACTAATCATCACCTCGGAATCCGCGAATGGATAACGCGTGATGCCAAATGGTTTGAGATTTTCAATGCCCTCAAAACCCATTCTCTTGAACACAGCACAGGACGTCGGACCCTGAACTGCCAGCGCAGCTATTTCGGCAGTCTCATCAACAATCGTGACATCAAATCCCTCAGCCGACCACATCAGCCAGTCAAGACAGCGAGCATAGGCACACAGGCGGTAATCATTTTCACCCAGATGGAAAATGGTGCCGTCATCCATCACCTGACCGTCGTCATCACACCACACCGTATAGGCCACGCGATCAATGGCGATCTTGCTGATATCTCTGGTCACCAAACGATTCAAATAGGCACCAGCATCCGGGCCGGTAAAGCGGTATTTGATCATCGGTGATATATCGAAAACGCCGGTATTACTGCGTACTGCAAAATACTCCTGTTCAACACTGGTGTATGCCGCCGCACTGCGGTAACCCTTCCAATCCTCCCAAAGATTGATTTCACATAGTGCCAAACACCGCGAATGAAAAGGTGTCTCCAGAATCATTGTTTCATCATGTGGCATCATGCTAACTCACCCCGTTTAATAATTTCTTTGGCCGCATTGTGGCCTGCTAAGCCCATCACACCCCCACCAGGATGATTGCCTGCACTGCACAAGTAGAGTCCATCAACCGATGTGCCGTATTGAGAAGCGCTAGGGAAAGGACGCATCATCAGGATTTGGTCGAGACTAATTTCGCCATGGTGCCAATGGCCACCATGGATATGAAAGCGGTCTTCTAAGTCGACCGGCGTCAATAGCTCCCGCGCGACGATCTTTTCTTTTAGATCTGGCGCAAAGTCAGCGATGCGGTCAATCACCAATTGTGTGAACGCATCCTTTTGTTCGTCAGTCCAGCCCCCTTCAAGCTCATAGGGGGCATACTGCACTATCACTGACATCACATGCTTGCCCTGCGGCGCCAGACTGGCATCATGAATTGTTGCGATACTGATATCCATTGCCGGCTGTTTTGAAAACTCCCCATACTTCGAAGCATTAAACGCGGCTTCAATGTAATTCATGCTCGGCGCAATGATCAACCGCTGGCCCGTTTGCTCCTCGGTTAATCCAGTAAATGTTGGCAAGCTATCCAGCGCAAGATGCAACTTAGCGGCGTCGCCTTTCATGCGCATCGTTTTTACTCGACGGGCAACGCCGGTTTCTATGTTCCCCAAACCGACTAATTTGTTAAAGGTCGTTTTAGGGTCGGCGTTCGACACCACTAGCGCCGCGTTGACGACCCGACCATCAGCCAAGGTGACACCCGTTGCACGATCGACATCAATATTGATCTTACTGACCGCAGTTCCGACCTCAATCTCGACCCCTTTCGCCTGCGCAGCTGCCGCCATGGCTTTGCCCACCGCACCCATGCCACCGTCCACCACAGCTGGACCCGCAAACCCAAAAACAGCGCCCATGCGGCGATGTAGATAGCCATAAACTGTGTTCGGTGACCGCGGCCCCATGTGGGAACCTAACAAGGAGTCGAGACTGATGGCGCCTTTTAATAACTCATTTTCGAAATTTTCTTCCATAACATCATAAATATTGATCAAGGCTAGGCGCATGAGATCAGACATGTCATCTTTGCCAAGCATTTTCATACCCAAGCCTAACTTGGCGACCGTGATACGGTCGGTAAGGTTACTTTCAACCAGCTTTGGCGCGCGGCGATTAAAGGCGCCCGCCAATAACTTACAAAATTTTAGAATTTTTGTGTTAAAGGCTGTATAGGCCTTAAGGTCGTCCTCTGATATGCCTGCGCCTTCAAGTTTATCGCCATCGATGGTCAAATGCTTGCCATCTTCAGCCAAGGCAATGGTTTTCAGATCACGTGCTGCGAATGTTAAGCCATGCTCAGTAAGCCCCATGTCCGAGGCCACACCCGGGTACAATTGAAAGAGCCAATGGGCGCAGGATGAAACGCGGAACTGATCGCTAAACTCGTCAGTGGCAGAGGCACCGCCTAAAGAGTCATTAGCTTCTATTATCAGTACTTTACGCCCATCTTTGGCGAGATAAGTTGCGCATACAAGCCCGTTGTGACCACCACCAACAACGATGACGTCATAGTCTTGATCAACATTAATCATCGTCATAGCCTCCAGGCACGGTATTGGTTAGCTTGAGATCCATGAGTATTTCCCGCGCCGCATTAGCTCCTGGCGCAGCCATGACGCCACCCCCGGGATGACTTCCAGAGCTGCACATATACATACCTTTCACTGGCCCACGATATTGCGCATAACCTGGGAACGGACGATTGAATAAAAGCTGGTCAAACGTCAATTCACCCATGAAGATATTACCCTCGGTAAGACCGACCTCATCTTCGATATCCTTGGGGGTTCTGGTTTCACAGTGCAAGATCAAATCTTTGAAGTCAGGACTGTAATTGCTAATTTGATCGAGTACGGTTTTTTCAAATCCGGCTTTGTCCTCAGCAGTCCAATCGCCCCCGTTCACCTTTGGCGGAGCATACTGCACGAACACCGACATCATGTGCTTTCCCGGAGGCGCCATAGTTGGGTCTATTTGCGTGGGTATTAACATATCCACATAGGGGTCTTTAGACCAGGTCTCCGCCTTCCAGTCATCGTAGGCGCGCTCCATTCTCGGCAGTGAATCACTAAAGTGCTTCTCACCCAAACACAAAGGGCTGTCTTTAGGCAGGCCGGTAAAGGTGGGCAGTCCATCCAGCGCGATATTGAGTTTGCCAGAGGAACCTCGAATTTTAAAATTCTTCGCCTTGGTAACCACGTCCGGTGGCAGATCTCCTTCATCCATAATTTTCAAAAAAGTCCGCTTGGGGTCGAGGTTAGACACCACAATATCTGCGTAAAGCTCATCGCCATTGGCCAGAGCAACACCCTTAGCGACACCATTTCTGACAATAATTTGGGCCGCTTCTGCATCGCACCGAATGGTTCCGCCAAAGGATAAAAACGATTTAGATAAAGCCGCTGCTACCGCTCCCATTCCACCGCGCGCAAATCCCCACGCACCGACTGAGCCATCGACATCGCCCATATAATGATGCAACAGAACATAGGCAGTACCCGGAGAGTAAACACCCAAGGCAGTGCCAATTATGCCACTACCCGCCAAGTGAGCTTTAATCACGTCAGATTCAAAGTACTCATCGAGGAAGTCACCAATACTCATGGTCCAAAAACGCATAGTATCGGCAAGACCCTCTTCACCCATGCTAGCAAAAGATTTTGCCAACAACGCCATCTCTTTCAAATCCCTGAGCTTTAAGGAGGTTGGATCTGGTGGTGTGCGCATCAAAAACGGTCGAATCAGGCGGGTCTGCTTCATGACATCGGCTTCGTATCGCTCATAAGCGCTAGCATCTCGCTTGGAATGACGGGCCACCTCGCGCAACAGGCGTTCATGGTCCGCATGGTTACCAAAGTAATCGCCATTTTGCTTAAACGTAACACCCCCGCCATAGGGCACCACCTGTAACCCGTGACGAGGCAACTCCAGATCCCGGATAATTTCTGGTCGCAATAAACTGCATACGTAAGAGCAGTTAGAGTACTTCCAATTGGGATACAACTCACGGCTAACCGTAGCGCCGCCGATGTAAGCATTCTTCTCCAGCACTAACACATCCAGTCCCGCCTTTGCCAAATAAGCGGCATTGGTCAGACCGTTATGTCCCGCACCGATAACGATCGCATCATAGTTTTTCATAAGGTCAGGCTACTCCCACCCGTCAGCTGGCGCCGAGGAACTCTTTAGGTATTACAATCTCCATTAAGAATGCCAAAAATAAAATCTCATGTCCACAAAGAATGAATGGTTATTCATCCAGTTGCGCAGCGGTAATCAATGCTTTAAGGTTTGATACGATGCGAGATTGCGGTCAGTGGATTCAGCATTGATTGCCCAAACTTAGCCAAAGGACCTTTGATGGATGCGGTTAAAAGCGAGCTTGTAAATACGCCGAGAGCGCTTTCCAAACAAGCGCGGCGCAAACAACTAATTGAGGCGACCATTAAATGCATCGCCGAAAAAGGTTTATCCAGCACCACCATGGCCGACGTCACGCAGCAAGCCGGCTTGAGTCTGGGTATCGTTAATCTGCACTTTCAAAGTAAAGAAAAGTTATTAATTGAAACGCTGAGCTATATTTCCAACGAATATACCCGCGGACTCACTGACATTTTTAACCACGAACGTTTAAATACCGAACAAAAAATTATCGCCCACATCAACTTTGACTTCAGCCGCAAAATTATCGACCGAAACAAACTTGCGGTATGGTTTGCATTTTGGGGTGAGACCAAGTCTCGGCCTACTTATCTGTCGATATGCTCCCACTATATTGCAGAGATTGCTAACAACCTAACGCAGCTATTTGCCCGTTTGAAACAACAAGGTAATTACGAGCAGGTTGATCCGGAGTTAGTTTGTACTTGTTACACCGCCCTTTCCGACGGTTTGTGGCTAGACCTGTTAGTGACTCCCAAAGGGCTCAAACCAGCCCAAGCGCAAGATGTTGCCATGCATTATCTCGCGACCCAATTTCCCAATCATTTTACCACCCAAACAAGACGATAGGTGCAGGAGCCATTTTATGCAGATGCAACACAAAAAAAGCACCATCGACTGGCAGAAAAAGGTTCGCCAGTTTGTCGATACGGAGTTAATCCCATGGGAAATTGAAGCCGAAATGAATAAAGGGGTAATCCCAGATGCGGCCACTAAAAATATGCAGAGTAAGGCAATTGCGCTGGGTCTATCAAAGATGGATGCACCCACCCAATATGGCGGCCTGAACATGAGCATGGTCGATCAGGTTGCCGCCTGGGAAGAGCTAGGTCGAGTGACCAATGCGTTGTGCTGGTGCTTTCCCGAGGCGCAGCACTGGATGTTTGAAGCCTGTGGCGATAGTGATTACCAAATAGACACCTACCTGAGAGGCCTAATGGATGGCAGTTTGCGAGAGTGCTACGCCATCACTGAGGCTGAGTCAGGTTCATATGAAGTCACCCATGCCACAGCCAAAGCATGCCAAGGCGGTTACTCACTCAGCGGTGAGAAGTGGTTTGTGACCACCGCCAACATGGCAGATTTCTTTTTTGTGCAGGCAAAAACCGATAGCGGGGAAGAGGCGCTGTTTTTTGTTGACATCGCCGCTACGGGTGTCAGCATGGTTGAAAATCCAGCCTTTTCTCACACCTTCCCATCGCACCACCCCACCTACAAATTCGACAATGTTTTCATTCCAGAAAACGACCGCATTGGCGGTGAAGGATCGGGGATGGACTATAGCCGAAGCTGGTTTCGTCACGAGCGCCTGACGATATCAGCGCGCATGCTCGGTGCCGCTACTCGTATGATCGAAGAGGCCTCGACGTGGGCTATGCAGCGTGATATTGATGGAGAAAAGCTCATAGACAAACAAGCCATTCAATTCAGTCTTGCCGACAGTGCTACCGAACTCTGGGCGGCGACGCTGATGGTTTATGAAGCAGCCGAGGCCCACGACCGCGGTGATAACGTAAAATCCCTGCATGCTCGCTGTTCGATGGTCAAGCTCTACTCTACCGAGATGGCCAACCGTGTGGCCGACCGCTGCCTGCAAATTTGGGGCGGCCGCGGATACCGCAGAGATAATGCTGTAGAGAGATTTTATCGCGAGGTGCGGGTTGACCGGATCTGGGAGGGAAGTAGCGAGATGCAACGCATGGTAATTGCCCGCGGACTAAAAAAACGGGGCTTAAAAAGGCTGTAATGTGCGGATAACGCAAAGATCTCATGGTTCGATTCTATTTCTAGCCCAATGGACCTGTGCGCTATGGATTGCAGTTGTCGTCCCGTCCTTCGGCAACGCCTCCGAGCAAGACCTCATTGCAGCCGCACAGGGGGTTGAAAAAAAACTCAACATTTATAACTGGTCCGACTACATTAATCCTGCGGCAATAACCGGCTTTGAAAAAGAGTACGGCATAGATGTCACCTATGACATCTATGATTCTAGTGAAATTGTCGACACTAAACTCATGACCGGTCGCAGCGGCTATGATGTTGTGGTGCATGCCGCATCGTTCACTGCCCGGCTAAAAAACGCGGGTATTTTGCATCCCATAGATTTCAAAAAACTGTCTAACTGGCATCACCTCGATGCCAATCTAATTCGCACAGCCGATGAAAAATATTCTAGTGGGGTTCATGGCGTCCCTTTCTTCTGGGGAACAACTGGCATTACCTACAACGTAGATTTGATCAAAGAGCGAATGCCTAACGCTCCCTTAGATAGCTCGGCACTAATCTTTAACCCCAACATTATTTCCAAGTTTAGCGACTGTGGCATCTCGTTTTTAGATGACCCTACCTCGGTCATCCCCATGGCTATGATGTATCTGGGTTACCCTGCGAATTCCGTCGATTTACAGCATTTAAAAGAAGTCGAAGCTTTAGTGAAAGCGGTGCGCCCCTATATTACCTATTTCAGTTCGACCAAAATGCTCTTGGACCTTCCAAGCGAGGAAGTATGCATCGCTATGAGTTGGTCGGGCGACTATTCTGTCGCCTCAGATCGAGCCAAACAAGCGGGCATCGATATTAATTTGGACTACATCATCCCAAAAGAGGGAGCCGGCATGTGGTTTGATAGCATGTATATTCCGAAAGACGCACCGCATATAGAGAATGCCTACCTATTTTTAAACTATATGTTGCGCCCAGAAGTGATCGCCGCTTCAAGCAACTATATAGGCTATGCCAACGCCAACAAATCGGCTACGCCACTGGTTGACCCCAACCTGACAGAGGATGTTGCCGTTTACCCCGATGCCGAAACTCTAAAAAGACTCCAGACTACCGAAGTGTTAGCCCCCAAAGAAGAAAGAAAACGATCGCGTACCTGGACCAAAATTAAAACCGGTTTATAGCAGTAAGACCATGGATTAGCCTATGAACAAACAAGACCCGACGAGGAAACAACACCAAACCAAGCCCTATGTCGCAAAAACCCCATGGCTAGACCCAGACGCGAAGCCTTTTATCGAGATAAAGGGGTTGAGTAAAAAGTTTGATGGTGCCTTGGTGGTGGATAACGTCAATTTAGATATTTACAAGAGCGAACTCTTTACCATTTTAGGTGGCTCCGGATGCGGCAAGTCAACGCTGCTTCGTATGCTCGCAGGCTTTGAAACGCCGAGCGCCGGACAAATAATTATCGATGGTGTGGATATGGCTCCTATCCCCGCTTACGACAGACCGATTAATATGATGTTTCAGTCCTATGCGGTATTCCCGCACATGACTGTGGAGCAAAACGTGGGCTACGGTCTAAAAAAAGATAAGCTTCATAAAACCAAGATAGCCAGCCGCGTCAAAGACATGCTCGAACTAGTGCAACTGAGTGAATTGGCCAAACGCAAACCACACCAACTGTCCGGCGGGCAACGCCAGCGCGTCGCGCTCGCTCGCGCCTTGATCAAACAACCCAAGGTACTGCTGCTAGATGAACCCTTGGCAGCGCTCGACAAAAAGCTCCGAGAGCAAACCCAGTTTGAGCTGATAAACTTGCAGTATGAGTTGGGCATCACCTTTGTGGTAGTCACCCATGATCAAGAAGAGGCCATGACACTGTCAGACCGGTTAGCGGTGATGGACACCGGTCAATTAGTGCAGATTGGTACACCCACCCAGGTGTATGAATCCCCCAAAAATCGTTTTGTCGCAGATTTTTTTGGTACCATTAATTTTTTTAAAGCAACCATTATCAGCACAGACTTTGACGCCAAAACACTGCATGCTCAGTTGGAAACTACCGGCACCCAATTAGAGGCGCAGAGCGATATGGCGTTGGCCGTTGGAGCCGAAGTGACCATCGCGGTGCGCCCAGAAAAAATTATTATTAGCCAACAACGTCCCGAGGGGAACCACCTGACGATTACAAAAGGTACGGTCGAAGATTTAGCATATTATGGCAACCGCAGCCTGTATAGAGTGCTCAGCCAATCCGGTCGTGTGATTCAAGTTAGCGCACAAAATTATCAACGTGCCGAGGCGTTGGTTTTAGAGTGGAACGACGAGGTATACCTGTCGTGGGAGCATACATCTAATGTCGTTTTATCCGAATGAGTGACTCCAAGCGCACCTTAGCCAGAGCTTACAACCAATTGCGGGGAGATAAGTTATGGCGCAACTTTGTCATTGGCGTCCCTTACTTTTGGCTACTTGTATTTTTTCTTGCACCCTTCGCCATAGTCTTAAAAATTAGTTTCGCAACACCCATAGTCGCCCAACCGCCTTTTACCCAACTCCTAGACTTTACCACTAATGCCAACCATTGGTTGCTGGCTACTTGGGATAATTATCGGTTTCTCAGCGAAGATAATCTCTACTGGGTAAGCTATTTTCAGTCGATCAAAATCGCTGCTATTTCAACGTTTTTCTGTCTATTGCTTGGATATCCCATGGCCTACGGCATTGCTCGCGCAAGTAACAACGTCCGCAATCTTTTACTCATTTTGGTGATTCTGCCGTTTTGGACATCGTTCCTATTGCGGGTTTACGCGTGGATGGGGTTGCTGGGAAAACATGGCGTAATTAATTCACTGCTCATCAACATGGGATTGTTGGATTCGCCAGTACAAATGCTGTATACCGATACGGCGGTTTATTTAGGTATTGTGTACACCTATATCCCATTTATGATTTTACCTCTGTATGCCACCCTAGAAAAAATGGACACCAGCCTGCATGACGCAGCTGCTGATTTAGGCGCTAAACCCTGGCAAATTTTTGTCGATGTGACACTCCCCTTATCGATGCCTGGAGTGATTGCTGGCTCGCTGCTAGTGTTTATTCCAGCGATCGGTGAATACGTCATACCAGCTCTGCTTGGCGGCATTGACTCACTGATGATTGGTCGAACGCTTTACGATGAATTCTTTGTCAATCGCGACTGGCCTTTGGCCTCTGCAGTTGCAACTATATTGCTGATTATCGTAGTCATACCAATCATGCTATTTCAGCGCAGCCAGCAGAAGCGAGAATAATCATGCAGAAATCCTCCCACTTTGTTGTCTCGGTCCTATGCTTTGGCTTCGCCTTCCTGTACATACCCATACTGGTACTGATTGTATTTTCCTTTAATCAATCGGCTATTACCTCGGTCTGGGGAGGGTTTTCACTGCGCTGGTACAGCGCATTATTTAACAATGAACAAATTATTGAAGCCGCACTGTTGAGCTTTAAAATTGCCGCCATCAGCGCCACTTTTGCAACCATTCTCGGCACTATGGCAGGCTTGGCCTTGACCCAAATGGGTCGCTACCGAGGCCGACTGGTATTCACCGCTTTAATAGCGGCACCCTTGGTTATGCCTGAAGTTATTACTGGCCTATCTCTATTATTGATGTTTGTGAGCCTGCAAGAACTTGTCGGCTGGCCGGTGACACGCGGGGCTAGCACCATAACAATTGCCCACACCACATTCTCGATGGCCTACGTTGCGGTGATTGTGCAATCGCGCCTGTCCAGCATGGATCGATCGCTCCAAGAAGCCGCTATGGATCTTGGTGGCAGACCCATGCAAGTAGCATTTGACATTACCTTGCCGCTCATTGCATCGTCGATGCTGTCTGGTTGGCTGTTGGCCTTTACCCTATCACTGGACGATTTGGTGATTGCCAGTTTTACATCGGGCGCGGGCGCTAGCACATTGCCAATGGTCATATTTTCGAAAATCAAACTCGGCGTAACACCCGATATTAACGCATTGGCGAGCCTAATTATCGGCACTGTCGCTGTAGGCATTTTTATCGCCAGTTGGATTATCGTTCGCAGAGAGCAAAAAATACCCAAAAAAAGCCCATAATGCACCGACAAAAACCTCTATCTAATAGCCTATCGAGTGAACCGACGGAGGCATTTTCTCAATTATCAACCCATAGAATCATAGGATTTGACGATTAAAAGTGCGCCACACGCAATAACTAAAATTGGCAAAAAAGGTACGAAAGGATAATAGGGTATCAGTGTCTCTATCCAATGCATGACAGTACCGGTGTTATGCACAACTTGGTAGAGTAACCACACTTGATCGGCCCACAGTGAGCCGACCGTGCCAATTAAACCGATAGTTACTAACAACCAACCCAATGCTCTAAGTATCATTCTTGGACGGTTGTCGGACATAGTTATCTCCCGCGTGAATTATGGATCGGGTAACTCCCTAGATCAGTTCTGCCGCCGCGCGATAACCCTGCTCGATGGCCGATTCAGTCATTGCGCTAGCGGCAGAATCAGCATTGGCGATGCTGATTCGACCAAAAGGCTTGCGCGCAATCATATGCGGATAGCGCTCGTCGTCGTCGTCGTCATAAATCGTATCAAAAAGTGGGTTGTACCAATAGGCATATCCGTGAGCCCAGCGGTTTACCGTAATGCCAGCTATATCTCGTGCCGCATCGAAGCTGCCTTCGGCCAACATTTCGTTTAACTGCAGGCGCACATTGCGCTCAATTTCCTCAAATGAGGTCGCCAGCAATTCATGACGCCCGGCTCGATGCTGCTGCCTTGCTGTCAGACCCTGATTGGAAACATGCGGGAAACGCTCCATATGCACAATCACCGGTTGATCCGGATTGGTCGAAAACTGGTAGTCACCCCAACTCACTGGAAAGTCGAGCGTGGCATTAATATGATAGCTTCCGGGACACATAACCGCGCCAATACCTATCTTTTTCCACGCCCGCCAATTCCTAAGCGCAACACTGGTATATAAAATCGGCGTTTTTACTTGAAATGCGAGCGCCTCACGCTGCTCCTCAGGCAACTGCGGGCATAGGTATGGAATTGCCGAATTATTGCAGGCAAGCACCGCTCCATAGGCTTGCGCCTTGTGTGCTTTTCCCTCGCGAATATAGGTTATATTAACCATTTTACTATTAGATGCCTCGCCACCCTGCTCGACATGCACGACCGTACTATTCAGTCTCAGTCGCACGTGCGAACTCGCTCTATCAAGCTGCTCGTAATCGAACGTCGCCGTGATCAAATCCTCCATGCTACTGCCAGGAGCCACTGCCGGAATCATCCTCCGTACCAATTGTCGAACAATTGAGGCATTACCATCTGGAAAGTGATGGATATAGGGCTCACTCGCCTCCAAAGCAGGCAAGCCCGACGCATCCCAACCGGGCAGTCCACCATAGGTCATGGCACTCAGAGCGTTAATGGCGTCTATACCGACACCAGAATCTACCGCTAGGTCTTGTAGAACATTAAAAACGTCGAGTTCGGTGATGCCCAGGTGTTGGCGCAAAAAATCCCGATAACTCATGTTGTAAAGATAATCCCATTTTTTATCGCCCTTTATTTCGGGCATTTGATCCTCGTCAATCGTCAATAATGCCAGTAATTGCTTTTTTGCCTCCGTCGAAATCGGCATCGCCGCAACGGCCTCCTGCGCATTTAACGGCGATTTGGCGACCGGAATGTAATCGTCAAAACAGCCGAGATCAAAGCGCACCATTTGACGGGTGCCCCATTGCTCACGACCAAAGTGCAGACCCGCGGTAAGCCCATTGCGGTGGTAAAAATCTTCGTCATAAGCACTCTCAAATGCCTTTACATTTATACCTAGATCGTCTAAAAAATCTTTTACGAGAGGACTGTAAGACGATGGTTTTTGCATCGTTTGAGTGCCGCCATAACCAATCAGTCGCCGACCATCGACGTCGAATTCATTGCGCTTGGCGTGACCGCCAAAATCGTCGTGATTGTCGAGAATTAAAATACGTGCATCGGGATGCTCGCGTTTATAAAAGTAGGCGGCACACAGGCCACTGATACCCGCACCGACAACTACCAGATCAAAGATCTCGCTAACGCTCGATTCCGGCGCTTGCCAATCTTGCCGAGCATGCCGCGCTAAATGATGCATAGCCTCGAAAGAGCCGGCATGATTACCCCGGAGTCCATCGCGCAACGGCGGGTAACTGGCGGCAGTCGATCGATCGATCGCGACGCCCGTCCAACCCGACGGTGGGAGCAATGCGCCGACCGCAATGGCGCCGAGGCCATGCACTATATCTCTCCGTGTAATCGGACGCTGCATACCTAGTTCGTCATCGGACTTTTTCATAACCTGAGCCTCACAGCGCGGCCTTTGAGCCGACATTGCCAAGATTAGACGTCTTTTTTATGCGTTTTTTACTCCACGCCCAAAGTCGCAAACCCCAGGCAGCAAAGCCAATCCAGTAAAAAGAGTAATCGATAATGTGGAGCGTACCGCTGTAGTAAAAAAGTTCATACCAGTATACCGACCAGGCATAGGCCCAAAGATAATAGATACCAAATTTATGCAAATAACGCCACTGCACGGCGCTCAGTCGCCGCCTGCCAAACGGGAACGAGGTCACCACCATGGCACTCAGCAAAAGGTAGCCACCAACTCCTTCGATGGTGTCGCTAAGATTATAAACCTCGGCGGAATAATAGGGAGAGTGCAACACCAGCAAGCAGACAATAAAGAGTAACTGCCATGCCATAGCCGAGGCAAAACAGAGTCCAAAATATTTGCGATTGCGCACTAACCAGCGAGTGAAAATAGTGCGCCTAACGATCTGCAAAGAAGAGGCTATGAACGCCAAATACAGCCATGGAACCGACCATCGCACGGTATACTGAATCATGTAAGAAATATTCTCGGCGCGCGACAGATCGACGCTCGCCATAGTCAATACAATAGATAAACTGACCAGCGATGTGATCGACCAAAATAACCGCCAATCATTGACAAAAGCACTACTGAGAATTTTTTTGCTATCGATGATCATGGGCGGTCTGCGCTCCTTGGCCTAAAGGTGATCGATGCTCCGGCAATAAAGTATACCCAAGGCCACCCTGTGATTGCGAAATAGTCGCTAACTGACCCATCTGCAACACCCGATTAATCGTCATACCAATCATGTCGCCCCAACCCGCGTCACATTAAATACCCTCTACGGGTATATCTTTGACAAACGCGGCACTTACACAGGCTTTATCGGCGCTGGATCAACGCCGAGATAAGTGAAATGACCACCAAATTATACGTTTTTATTGGCGCTTAAGCGCCAGAACTCACGTCGACAGACCGGATCACAAACTACGCTATCCCTATGTTTATAATGCCACATTAGGCGCTCTGTTTTTATTTAAAAGTTGTGATGACGATCGCCTGCCTGTTAAAAAATACCTTGAGCGCTTGAGCTAGCCACGGACAAACATAACGATCTCAGCGTAGCTTGGCTAACCACTTCGGCGGCTGATAGACGTTAATTGCTACGCGGTCTCCAACATTGATCTCGCCTGAAACCTCAATCACTCCAACCAACCCTCGACTGTACTTGGCCGCCTGCGGGAAGGCATTATTTTCGACCGGCTGCCCAGACCGCGTACGGTGCAGAGATGCCAAGCGATTGGCCATATCCACGCACGGGGGATTGTACTCCTCGACCATTAATTCGGCCCCGGAGGGAAATTTAAAGATGCTACCCCTCGGCAGGCGCGACAGATTGGGCACGCCAACAAAACACAGATTCGCGCCGAGACAGCCTGCTGTCAGCGGCGCGACCAAATCCATGTGCAAGCTGATAGCGGTCAATTCCTCAACCGAGACTGCCGACCACTGCCGCTCATTGCGACGCATCACTCCGCCGTCCTGTTTGTCACCGGCACCCCAGGCCTCGCGTTGAAAAGAGGCATGCCGATCGCCGACGAATCCATCCAATTTTGCGTCGATAGTCTGTCTAGGCTGTTTATTTAGGCTCTCACCCAGTACGCCAATACACACCGATGCTACATGTCCAATTAGGTTACTCATAGAACCCTTTCCTGTCGCTTATATAAGCATTTTTGAGTGATTATCAGAACGCCGGCGGTGGCGTCATACGAGCCCGATCCGGAGCCCAAAAAGGCGTATTTTGGAGTGCACATCGAACCACCTTGCTGCGGTGACGAAGCTCTTTGCTGTAGTATATTTCTGCCCATATCGAGCCATTGATATGCCTGCTATCGACCATCGCCAGTGCAATATTGGCCTTGACGACGGGCGACCACATAGCCGAGGTGACATAACCAATTTCGACGCTGCATTCTGAATCGGCGTACAGTGCAGACTCTTCGGCTGGCTTATTACCCGCGATATCCAGTTTTACTAGACGATATTTCGAACCTCGGTCGCGTTCCTCTAACAGGGCTGAGCGGCCATTAAAATGTGGTTTTTTAAAGTCCACCAGCCAGTCGAGGTTGAGTTCAAAAGGCGTCTGATCGTATTGGAAATTGATAGTTTTGAGCGCCTCATTGAACTCCATACCCGGCATAATAAACCCCGCCTCAAGGCGCGCCATATTAGTCGCAGCTTCTCCGTAAGGCTGAATACCATAATCTTCACCAGCGGCGTAAAGCGCATCCCAGAGAGTTAGCGCCAACTCTGCTTCTATCCAAAGCTCATAACCTAGGTCTCCAGTAAAACCGGTGCGTGATACCATCAGCGGTTTATGGCTGCTACCTGCGATATCAAAGTACATAATATTAAACGGTTTTAAATTCTGGATACCGTCGAGACCCATTTTTTTGAGTACCTCACAGGTGGTTGGGCCCTGAAACGACAGCGCTGCAAGGTCGTCCGATAGATCGGTAATTTCCAGCCGTTCAAAACCCATGGCGCTTTTGCGCAGCCATGCTAGCGATGGACTGCCGCAAGTCAGCATAAAAGACTCTGGCCCCAACTTAAAAATAGTGCCATCGTCAATTAAACGGCCCTGATCGGTACACCAGCAGACATAGGTGACCCGACCTTCCATTAGTTTACCGAGGTCTCGGGTGACCATACGATTCAACATGGCATACGCATCAGCACCACTAATACGGTATTTTTGCATAGGACAAATATCATAGGTCGCACAGCTATTGCGAATACAGAAATACTCGTACTCTTCGTCGTAGTAATAGTCGGCAAATTTATAACCATTCCAGCTAGACCAAGCATCGCGAAGGTTCAGTTCGGCCTGCCGCGGGTGAAAGTGACTTAGCTTAAGCCGTTCCCCCGCAAAGGGATCCAGTTTTAGCATGTTAGTTTTATCGTTTGTTTTCATAGGTTCCTTAACAGCCAGCCTCAGTCAATGCTATTCGTCTCCAAAATCGTCATCAGGCACCGTGTTAGGTCGCCTCAGATCAATCAGTATTTCTCGAGCTGCATTGGCACCGCAAGCCGAGGATACACCCCCCCCTGGATGGGTCGATGAGCCGCACATATACAAATTTTTAACCGGCATACGGTACTGCGCATAACCGGGGAATGGCCGGTTAAATAATAATTGATCGATGGTCAGTTCGCCCTGAAAAATATTGCCCTCGGTAAGACCCACTTCCGCCTCAATCTCAAACGGCGTGCGTACTTCCATATGCACAATTAAATCTTTAAAGCCGGGGCTGTAACGTTCAATTTTATCGACCACAGTCAATCCAAATGCATCGCGCTTTTCCGCAGTCCAGGGGCCATCCGCCAGTTGTGACGGGCAGTACTGAATAAAATTTGACATCCAGTGTTGCCCCGGGGGTGCCACTGTGGGATCCCAGGCGGAGGGAATCACTGACTCTATAAACGGGTCGTCAGACCAGCGTCCATGCTTCCAACAATCGTAGGCGCGCTCCATGGTTTCCATCGAGCCGACAAAACCCTGACCGCCGCGATTAATGTAGCGATTATCTGCCACGCCGGTGAACTTAGGTAGGCCCGACAGGGCAATATTGACCTTACCCGAGGAGCCGCGAATTTTGAAATTCGCCGCCTTTTCGTAGATTCCCGGCGGCAGATCTGCGCGATCCATACACTGTGTAAACGTTCGCTTGGCATCCATATTGGAGACCACAATGTCGCCATAGATTTCTTCACCACTGTCGAGAACGATTCCAACGGCCCGATTATTTTTTACCAAAATCTTTTCCACACCAGCGTTGGTGCGAATCTCGCCACCGTGCTCTTGCACAGCGCCAGCAAGCGCATTGGAGATCGCGCCCATACCCCCTCGAGCTAGACCCCAAGCACCAATATTACCGTCCACATCGCCCATCACATGATGCAACAAGATGTACGCTGAACCTGGCGAGTAAACGCCCAGAGCGGTACCAATGATACCCGGGCTTGCCATCGCAGCCTTGATTAAATCGTCTTCAAAATAGTCATCTAAAAAGTCCGCCGCACTCATGGTAAAAAATCGAATATATTCGTACAGTTCCTTTTCACCCAGCGACCAAAATTGTCTCGCCAGCCACAGCAACTCTTTAATGTCGCGCGGTCGAAAGGATGTCGGGTCTGGTGGCGTGCGCAACAAAGTCTTCCGAATCAGTCGAGCGTAGCGCGCCAAATCGGTCTGAAAACGGAACATAGCATCGGCGTCGTGCGGCGAGCGCTGGCGCAATTGATTGTACTCCGCCTCCTCTGAATGATAGCTGACCATGGTGTCGCCATGATCACCAAACACCACCGTTCCGAGATAAGGAACCAACACTAAGCCATGCCGCGTTAGATTTAGGTCTCGATGAATGGACTGTCGCATCATACTGCAGACGTAGGAGCAACTAGAATAAAACCAGCCGTCATGCATTTCTCGGGTAACTGCGGCGCCCCCTATATAGTCATTTTTTTCCACCACCAAAACATTTAATTGCGCCTTGGCCAAATAGGCAGCGTTGGTCAGACCGTTGTGACCGGCACCGACAATAATCGCATCATATTTTTTCATGTGCGCTCACTCGCCGCCAAAATATGCTGCGCAGCATTGTGTCCTGGACCACCCATCAGACTGCCACCGGGATGGCTGCCAGCACCGCACAAAAACAACCCAGGTACCGGCGTAGCATACTGCGCTGCTTGGTAGGTGGGGCGCATCATTAACATCTGATCCATCGCTAACTCGGTGTGATGCCAATGGCCACCTGTCACTTGGTGACTGGCTTCAATATCTTTGGGCGTCAACAATTCTGCATGCACAATCCGGTCGCGCAAGTCAGGCGAGTATTGGACAATAGTGTCGATAACTAACTCTTGCAAGTTGGCTTTAGCTTCGGCTGTCCAACCACCTTTTAACTTATACGGTACATACATAACGTGGGCAGATAATACATGCTTGCCCTCTGGAGCCATTGCACTGTTGTGGATACTCGGCAGTACTATTTCCACGACCGGTCGCGCCGGAATGCCACCATATTTAGCATCGTCAAAAGCAAATTCTAAGCTGTCCATGCGCGGCGCGATGATCATTCGGCCGTCGGGTACACCGATGCCATTAAACGTTGCTAGGCTATCGAGTGCCAAATGCAACTTAGCTACATAGCCATCACTGCGTAGACGGTGAATTCTATTGGTAAATTCAATTTCAAGATGGTCAGCCCCCAGCAACTGCAAGAACGTGCGCTTTGGATCCGCTGAAGAGATAACTCGGCGCGCAGTTAAAATCTCACCGTTGGCCAGTTCTACGCCCTCGACACGCAGGCCAGTGCTATCAGCCTGAACATTGATCTTGGTCACCGGCGCATTACAACGCACTTGCCCACCGGCACTAACCAGCGCGCCCTGCAGTGCATTGATGAGACTCTCGATACCGTCTTTGGGGAGACTCGACGCACCATGATGCTCGCCACTCATGCGATAGAGCATCGCCAATACTGTGGCATTAGGGGAGCGTGGAGCCATTTTTGAACCGATTAAGCCATCCCAACTCAATACTGCTTTCAACAGATCGCTGTCAAAATTCTCATCCATTAGATCTCTGGCAGGCAGAGTCGCAACGCGCATAAACTCCCCCATATCGCGTTTACCCAAGAGACGTAATTTCAGACCCAGTTGGGCAAACGTCGCTATATCTGCAAACTTTTTACTGCCGATTCGAGGCATAGTTTTTAGCCAAAACGGCGACAGCATTGCCGCGAAACGCTCGAGTAATTGTCGATAATCGATGTAGCTATCAATATCTTTTTTGTCAACGCCCTGAACGCCCTCACGGGTCACAAATACATGTTTACCCTCGAGGTCTAGCCCAATCGTGGGCATGGGAACACCCGCCGTATAACCATGCGCGGTCAAATTGAGATCGCGTGCGATCCGCGCTGAGAAATGGCTAAGGCTATGCGCCACACCGACTTTATAACCCGGATAAAATTCACGCGTCGCTGCCAACCCTCCAGGACTATCCCAGGCTTCGAGCACTAGCACCGATTGCCCTTTTTTGGCTAGATAGGCGGCACATACCAATCCATTATGGCCGGCACCGATAATAATGTTGTCGTATTGTCGCAAATTTACTCCCGTAAAAAATCACCACATTTGGTGTCAAATACTATTGGTCAGCCTGCTGCTTTTCAACCCCCGCGCCTAAACGCTCAGGTTTGGCACCTGTACACAACAACTCCCCGGCAACGCTCATACTGCAACCTTGGCTTGAATAATTTCTTGCCGCCAACTACGCATATTCATCTCGATGGCAAAAAATCCAGCAATCCAGACAAATTCGTCCCAGGCAAACATGTAGTGTCCGCGGTACATCCAATAGATGATCGCCAACCAGAGCAAAAAATACAACAGCCCCTTGATCTTGGCCAGAACCGCAAATGTCTGACCCTCACCGATATTGCGGTCTTGCAGCCACACCGCAATTTCGATCGTGAATAGAATTAGCAGCCAGACCACCGCCTCTATTAAATCCACCCAAGCCAGTTGCAACTCTATCGTCAGGCCTGCCCGGTCCTCGACAATGACAAACGTTAGCGGATCTATGAAGTAAAACTGAGCGGCTGTAGACAGCCCAGCACAGTTGTTTGCATCCAGCTTGGTGTAGACCAAATTATAGGCGTAGGAAAGATTTTGGCCCACTAGTTGACAGAGATTGTCGGCACCTTGAATGAGCACCGCACTATTCAACTCGTCCACATAAACTGTATAGGCGTACAAAGTATGTGCCAAGCTGACATAGCAGACACCGCGCACCAACTGCATGCAAATCGATTGTCTTTTAGATAATGCATTGTCCGCCAGCAGATAGGTCTCCATCTCAAACAGAATCAATAACATAATCCAGGCACTCTCGTCGATGGTCACCGCAAAAGCGCGCGTCCAATCTATCAAGGTACTAGTGGCGCTTAAGGTATGACTTGAGATTACCCAGTCATTTCTGATGTAGAGAGCAAAATTGATCAGTAGCAACGAATAGATCACCAGCTTGAGTCGCTGACGCGCTTGCATCGTAGAATTGTTCAGTCTGCTGACCAGCGCGTAAATCACCCTGACGAGCCCTCGGGGAGATCCTCGAAACGCGGCGCCCGATCATCAAATCTGTGCCAAGCAGCTTTCGAGCCAACAAAAATATGATACCCCGGCGGGCATTCCGGAACGCCATCCACAGTACCCATGGCTAGGTAGAGATCGTCGGGTTCGGCGGTCAGAGCGACCAAGATATTCGAGCCGCAATGGCTGCAAAATAGCCGACTATGGCTATCTGATGATGCATAGCTGGCGAGATCAGACTCGCCAGACAAATAACTGAAGTCGCTCTTGGCGACGCCGCCAAACGAAGCAAAAGCGGCACCGTGTAAGCGTCGACACTGACTGCAATGACAATGACTAAAGTCGTGGATACTTCCCTCTACCCGATACTTTACCCTGGCGCATTCGCACCTGCCAGTCAACATACTGAGTCCTCCTAAAAGTTCTGCGGTGGTGTTTCCAATCGCCTAGGATGCGCCCAAAAAGGTTTCTCCGACACGAAGCACTCGGCCCACGTGGCGCGCCACTCCAATTCCTTTTGGTAATATATTTCTGCCCATATCTGAGAGGGCATAAGACCACGTCTGTACTCGACATCCGCGAGACAGACATTGCTCTTTAAAATCGGCGACCAGCTTTGCGACTTTACCGTGCCAATGCGCTGACCGCGCTTGGCATCGTAGAGGAATGAATCCATCGGCGGTTTATTGCCCGCCACCCGCAATTTGACCAAGCGTCGCAAAACTGGCCGAGCACGCTCGCGCAACAACGCACGTTTACCGGTGAAATACGGTTTATCAAAATTCACCAACCAGTCCAAGCCGAGTTCAAAGGGCGAGCGATCATGATCCGCCCGCACGGTCGTTTCGGCCGTATTAAAATCGTCACCAGGCATGATAAAACCGGCTTCGATGCGCGCTATTTCGAGCGCCGACAGGCCGATCACACGGACATCGAAAAGCCCCTGCTGCACCGGTGTAAACAGCATATCCCATAGCGCTAATGCGGCCGCTGGTTCAACCCATAGCTCGTAACCTAGATCACCGGTGAAACCGGTGCGCGAGATCATCAGATCAAAATCTAGACAGCGCGTATGCAGTATCCCAAAGGGTTTCAATTGCTCCAGTGCGACCACACCGGCAGCCGACAACAGCGCATAAGAGGTCGGCCCCTGCACCGATAGCGCCGCCACTTGATGCGTTTCCGGTTGAATACTGACATCCATACCCAAACTCGACAGCAATAGCCAATCGAGTTGATGATGTTGTGCGCAAAGTCGGTACTCGCCAGCTCGAATATGGAACAGGGTGCCATCGTCGAGTACTTTGCCCCCGTCATTGCACCAGACCACATAGGTAACGCGGCCCGGTATCAAACCGCGAACATCTCGCGTCACCAACCGATTTAAAAACGCCACTGCATCCGGCCCAGTGATGCGGTATTTTTCCATCGGCGTCAGATCCATGACACTGCAGGTGCTGCGGATTGCAAAGTACTCCGAGGCCAACGCATCACACACCCGGGGTGTCTGATAGCCATTCCAAGACATCCAGTTTTGCAGCGGGCAATGCTCCACTAGTCGCGCATGAAATGGCGACGGTTGCAGTACCTGCCGGTAATCTGGCAACGGCGTTAAATCTACGTTGGGCGATAGTGTCGACATTACCTTGCCCCCTCGGTGGTTCGCATGATTCGCTGTGCCGCATTGCGTCCAGGCAGTCCTGTCAAACCTCCACCCGGATGGGCCGCCGCGCCGCACAGATACAAACCTTCGATTGGCGTGTCATACTGAGCTGCGCCGTGCACTGGGCGCAGTATAAACAACTGATCGATGGCCATTTCGCCGTGGTGCCAGTGACCTCCAGACAGGTGATACTGAGTTTCGATATCTACCGGAGTCAAAAGCTCATGGGCGACAATCTGCGCGCTAAAACCCGGCGCATATTGCTCGATTACGTCGATCACTCGCTGCATAAAGGCATCCCGCTGGCTCTCCCAACCGAGCTTTAAGGTATAAGGCGCAAAGCTTGCAGAAATAGACATGACATGTCGGCCAGAGGGCGCAAGCGAGGGATCGGCAATGCTTGGAATAGTGATTTCCAATAGCGGATTCTCCGAGAATTCAGCGTACTTGGAATGGTTGAACGCGTGTTCGACATAGCGCATATCCGGGGCAATGATTAGGCGCTGAGCCAACTGCTCGGCCGACAATCCAATAATCTTTGGCAAACCATCGAGCGCCAAATGAAGTTTAGCAACATCGCCCTTAGCGCGGATTGAATTAACCCGATGGACAAACATAGCATCCAATTCACTGCTGTCGACAAGCTGTAAAAAAGTCGTTTTTGCATCGGCATTAGAAATTACTATATCGGCATACAATTGCTCACCGGACGCCAACTCAACGCCCACAGCGGTTCCATCGTCAACGATAATGCGTTGCACTTTTGCGTTGGTGCGCATACTCACACCGGCCTTCGCAGCGGCGCGCTCGAGCGCTTTGGCAATGCTGCCCATACCACCCGTCGGCAGGCTCTGTCGACTATGGGTTTCGCCCCAGAGTCGATGCAAATAGGTCAGTACGGTATTCGGTGTGCGCGGCCCCATGTGTTGGCCCATCACCGCATCCAGCGCAATCGCGCCTTTTAAGAGTGGACTATCGAACACCTCGTTGAGTACGTCGTAGATATTGATGCCGCCAACCCGTAAAAATTCGCGCATAGACGTCTTGCCAAGACCAAAACGCAATTGCCAACCGAGTTTAGCCAAGGTTATCTTATCTCGTCGATCCATATCTTTGAGTCGCGGTGGTTTATTCATCATAAGCGGTTCGAGCGCCTTGGCATAGCCTATAAACTCGCGCTTGAAGCGCCCGTAGGCCTCGACGTCAGCCGCCGACAGGTCTGCGCCTGCGACCGTATCGATACCTAGGGTAAGATGCTGGCCCTGCCGGTCTAAGGCGATGGTGTCGATACTATCCCCAGCATCAAAACCCACCGCATCGAGTTTTAAGTCACTGCGCACCTGCGGACTCAGTGAGTGCAGAATATGCGCCAAGCTAGACACTCGGTAGCCCTCGGCAAAGTCGCTGCTAGCGGCCCCGCCCCCTAGCGCAGTGCGCGCCTCGAGAATGTCAACTCGGTAGCCCGCCTTGGCAAGGTAACTGGCACAGACAAGACCGTTGTGACCCCCGCCGATCACCAACACAGATTTTGAAGAGCCTGCAGAGACTGTCTTAGTCATCGCCAAAGTCCCCAGGTGTGGTGTCTTTTTTTCCTAAATCGCGCAGTATTTCGCGCGCCGCATTAGCCCCGGGCGCACCCATGACGCCGCCACCAGGATGATTTGAAGAGCTGCACATGTACATATTTTTGACCGGGCCGCGATACTGGGCATAACCGGGAAATGGGCGATTGAACATCAATTGATCGAGCGTCAACTCACCTTGAAATATATTGCCCTCGGTAAGCCCGACTTCGGCCTCAAGTTCGCGTGGAGTGCGAATTTCGGCATGCAGCAGCAGGTCTTTGAAGTTTGGGCTGTAGTCGCTGATCTGGTCGATCACTGCCGCGCCAAAAGCATCGCGCTTGGCATCCGTCCAACCGCCCTCCACATCGGCCGGACAGTACTGCACAAATACCGACATCATGTGCTTGCCGGCCGGTGCCATACTGGGATCGTACTGGGTCGGAATCACCATATCGACGTAAGGATCGGCAGACCAGCGACAGTCTTTCCAATCGTCATAGGCGCGCTCGAGGCGCTCGAGGCTATCGGTAAAATGCATGTGGCCTAGCGTCAGGGGCGAGCCACTCGGCAAACCCGAAAAGTCTGGCATGCCATCGAGGGCAATATTGACCTTGCCGGAGGAGCCGCGAATTTTGAAATTACGCGCGCGATGCAACAGTTTTTCCGGCACATCGGCAGGCTTCATAACGTGCAAAAAGGTGCGTTTGGCGTCTAGATTAGAGACTACTACCTTGGCGTTGATCTGCTCGCCAGACGCCAATATAACGCCGTTAGCACGACCTGCAGCCACGCTAATAGTGGCGACCTCGGCGTCGGTGCGTATTTCACCACCGAGACTTTGCAATGAGGACGCAATGGCCTTGGAGACCGATCCCATCCCGCCGCGAGCAAACCCCCAGGAACCGACGTTGCCATCTACATCGCCCATGGCATGATGTAATAATACATAGGCAGTACCAGGCGAATATACCCCCAGTCCGGTGCCGATTATGCTGCCGCCGGAAAAGTGCGCCAGAATAATATCACTTTCAAAATACTGCTCTAGGTACTCGGCAATCGACATCGTAAAAAAGCGAATAAACTCGTACAACTGACTTTCGCTCAGGCTGTAAAAGCGCTTCAGTAGATAGGCGAATTCCATAGCATCGCGAATCTTAAATGACGCGGGATCTGGCGGGGTGCGCAACAAAAAACCACGAATCAGTCGACACCATTTCATCAGATCTGCGTCAAAACGAATAGCCGCATCGGCATCGCGCTTGGAGTGACGCATCATCTCGCGGCGTCTAATTTCCGGCTGATGATAACTACCGAAGTGATCGCCATTTTGCATCATCGAAACGCTGCCCTGCAAAGGCACCACCTCGAGGCCGTGCCGACCGAGATCGAGGGCTTGATAAATTTCTGGCCGAAAAAGACTGCAGACGTAGGAGCAATTAGAATAGATCCAGCCCTCATACAACTCTAAACTCGCGGTGGCGCCACCGACATAGGGGTTTTTTTCCACCACCACCACGTCTAAACCGGCCTTGGCGAGAAAGGCCGCATTCGTCAGGCCGTTATGCCCGGCACCAATGACAACCGCATCGTATTTTTTCATTCCCGAATACCAATTTTAGCGCTCTTGCATGACGCATTATCCAGACCTACACCGAATAAACGACGGGCCATCAACAGGACCATGAATCAGCGTTTAGGTTGACCTAAAAAGTCGCTTGAATAAAGTTTTATTGCGTTAACTGCTATTTTTATTAGAACTATAGACCATCCCTGTACCACACGCAGCCATTTAGAAGCTCTGATCAATAGTGGCCTAAAAGCCCAGTTTAACGCACCAAAATCCGAGACTAAGACTCGACACTCGGCGGCACGTAGTCAAAAATAAAATTGATGCGCCCCTCGGAGCCCTTATTCATCACGCTGTGTTGCTGTTGGTTGTTAATCTCGTAGACGCGCCCGACCTCAAAGCGGTAAGGCCTGCCGGCAATCATAAAGCGTACGCGAGAGTTGGTATAAATCGGTATGTGAATGCGATGCCCGTGATGAAATGACGGGTGCTGATCGCGATGCGGCATAATTACACCGCCGGATTGTAGGCGCGCCGCCATAGCGCGGATGATGCGCCCGCCTGGCGGGTAGTGATCCTTGAGGATTTGGTCCATCAGTGGCACCGCAACATCTGACAGCAGTTCCCATCCCGGTTCCCTAGTAACCTCGATATCAGGCCACCCAGAGCCATCGGTAAAAATCATTACCATGGACTGCGTTTGCTGATGCACCTCGTACTCGAGTTGGCGAAAGGTGTTGTGCCGCCAACTCTCTTCGGAGAGTTCTAGAATGGCATCTCTGAGAGGCGCAATGTCGTATGTGCCGAGATCTTTTATCGCAACTCCAATATCCATATTCGGTTTGACCCAACGTGAATCGATTATAAGAAACCATAAAATGTCGCGACCGGCAAGTCAACTACCAGTCTTTTCCCCGCATTAGCGTTTGTTGTCTCTTGTTCGGGAACGACTGCCCATTCCCTGAGCCTATTGATCGACATTCCTTGATTTTTTAAACGCCAAATCCAAGCAATAGTGGCTAATAATCCCATGCGGGCGTCGCTTCCAGAATAAGATCCCTTAAAAGCGTGGACAGGAGTTCGCACGGTGTAATTTTTGTAAAAGAAGATTTACCTTGCCGTAAAAATAATCTATGCTCGTAACACTAAAAATTTGAAAAAGTACAGCGGATTCTCAATTAGAGGTGTAAATCGTCGCATGACGATGGGATTCCAAAAATAAGTACGGAGCTCTAATGGTGTTGGGCTTAAAAAAAAATTTTTTGAAGGATAATACAATGTCGAGTCCGAACCGCCTTAAGCAGAAGCTATCTATTAACCAAAAGCTGATTGTTACTTCAATTGCCGCCGCCCTAGGCCTAACTGGGGTTCCACTTGCGGTTGGGCAAGAGAAGTCTCTCGAGGAAGTGATCGTGACTGCGCGTCAGCGCGCAGAATCGAGCCAAGAGATTCCAATGATGATTCAAAGCCTGTCCGGTGAAGATCTGCAAAAGCAGGGGGTTACAACGCTTGAAGATTTTTCACGATTTATCGGAAGCCTCAACGTTCAAACTACCACACCCGGACAAAATACCATTGTGTTTCGAGGTGTAAGTGATGGCGGGGGTTTCTTAGTAGATCCGACGGCGGCGATTTATTTGGACGAGCAGGCGATGTCTATGACGTCCATGGCGCCTGACATCTACCCGGTCGATATTGCCCGCGTTGAAGCTTTGGCAGGACCGCAATCAACGCTGTTTGGTGCCTCGTCACAAACGGGCACAATCCGGGTGATTACTAACAAGCCAGATACCTCAGAGTTTAGCTCAAATATTGGCTTCGGAATGTCGTCGGTCAAGGGCGGTGGCACGGGGCATGATTTTGATGCAACGGTCAATATTCCACTTATCGACGATAAGTTAGCCATTCGAATGTCCGCATTCAGCGCCGAGGATGGTGGTTTTATCGACAGCGTACTCGGCACGACAGTAGTGGATGCAAACTCAGGGGCAGGTGGCCTAAAAACAAATGCGCGCGACGTGGAGCGTGATTTAAACAGCGTCGAATGGTCTGGCGCTCGGGTGCAAGCCCGATGGATTATGTCGGACGATTGGATGACTACCCTGAGCACCAATTATCAAAAAATTGACGCAAACGGCTTCAGCGATATGGATGAAACCGTTGGGGATCTGCAAACGATTAAGTTTTATGACGAGTTCCGAACCGATGAGTGGCAACAAACTAGTCTGGTGATTGAGGGCGATCTCGGCTTCGCACAATTGACCGTTGCCGCCTCATATTACGATCGTGAAACATTTTATCAGCACGATACCCAGAGCTATGCCGCTTATTTTATGTACACGATTGGCGCTTATTATGCGACCTATGACTTTGGCGCAGACCCCATTGGGTATCTCACAAACGACCAAGATAACAAGTCTAAAACTATCGAAGCACGGCTGACAGGAACCGGGGACAGAGTGAACTGGACGGCAGGATTGTTCTACATGGACTCAGATGAATCTTGGGAGTTCTACAGCTATGTTGATGACTACACCAGTTCACCTGCCTGGGCCACATGGAGTGCCTACGCGGCGTATGAGGGTATTACGCTTGCCCCCACGAATGCTTGGTGGTACTCAGATCAAGGCACAACACGAGAGGACAGCGCGGTGTTTGGTGAGATGGACATCAAACTATCTGAACGCCTTACTGCAATCGTTGGAGGTAGGTGGTACGAGGTCGATCGTACGATATCCTACAATAATGACAAACCAAAAGGCTACGTAGCGACCGCGGAAACCAACCGAAAAGCGAAAGATGATGGATTTCTACCAAAGTATGGCCTTCAGTTCAGCGTCACAGATGACGCAATGATCTATGGCCTCTACTCAGAGGGATTTAGAGTGGGTGGCACTAATCGTGGCAGGGGTGTGCCTACTCTCCCGGTGGCATATGACTCCGACATCATCGAAAATACTGAATTCGGCCTTAAATCGACGTGGATGGCGGGCAGACTTCAAATCAACGCTTCAATCTACGATATGAAATGGAAAGATATGCAACTTGAAGTTACCGACCCCAGCTTTAGTATAGGTGAACCCTGGCAGGCGGTCGTTGCTAATTTGGGGGACGCAGAGATCAACGGCTATGACCTAGATGTCATGGGATTAATTAACGACAACATCACCTTTGGTTTCAACATCACCAAAATTGATGATGCATTCGTTAGCCCCAACGCTTTGACCTACCCAGACGAACGATTCCCGGGGGGGCAAGCATCGCTGGGCTTGGCCGCAAAACAAAACCTCCCGATGTTCGCCGACACGTCCTACTCGCTCTACTTTGAGTATTCAGGAAAAATGGAGCTATTCGGCGGCGGCGATGGTTTTGTGAGATTGCAGCATAGCTATAACGGCGACTCTCTGAACCAATTAGATGATGGCTCAAATGCACCGAGGCAATCTCAAGGCGACTACAAGGTAACCGATGTTGTATTGGGTTACGATATGGGTGAATGGAAAGCGCAGCTGAGCTTAAACAATATCAGCGACGAACGGGGCGTTTCTTACAAAGACTCTACCGACTTTGACCCATTTTATGGGCGCAATAGTAACAACGTGATACGCCCACGAAACTTCAACATCACCTTTAGACGTTATTTTTAAGCAATATCACGGTTTAAAAAAGGCACGCATTGCGTGCCTTTTTTAATGCTGAAAATCTACCCGAACGGCCAAACCTCTAACCCATGCACTGCGTTGCGAATATCCATAGTTAGGTTAACCACCGCAATACGCTTCCCCGAGTCGATATCGTACAGACTAATTGTAGAGGGAGACGAACCTGCCGCAATAATCCGGTCGCTAACCGCACAAAGCCCCCGACCAAATGCCTGCCTCGCCACTTTGCTGCTATCAACTCCGTTAAACTCAAGTTCTTCAGGTTTATAAAATGGCACCTTGAGAGCAAGAGCTTGACCGCTTCGATTGACATAACGAATAACATCGCTGCTGGTATCATTAAAAATTACGCCATCTTGGAAAGGTCTAGCGTTATGAATACCCTCCGGTAAGCTACAAATTGGCGCGACACGCATGTCCGACGATAATCTCAGTAGAGTGAGCGACTTCAAACCGCTAAAATAGACGCCACTCGCGTCAACGTAAACCATATTGATATGATAATTGTTTGAAAATGGTGGCCCTCCCACAGTTAGCGGATCAAAGCGCTGTCCTTGCCATTGATCTCCATTTCGAGAGACATATAGACCCCAAGTAAAGGTTTTGGTTTTCAAATTAAATACCAGCAGACTGTCGTAACCTGTAGATGTCAGGAATAACAGGTGGTCTCGACGACTGATTTCATGGCAATGCTTCAAATAACTATTTTTATAAGACGCTAATAACTCAAAGCTCGGACTGTAGCAAAACAACTCGTCACTAGCGGCTATCCATACCTGATCATCAAAAAACTCTATACCCCGAAGGCCACGATCCCAGCCTCGGCCAGAAAAATCAATCTCACCGGTATTCCAATCAATATGTTGCTCAACCCGAAAATTATTAAAATCGATCGTATAGACACCACCGTGACTCTGGCCTTTTTCACTTCCCCTGACGACTGAAGTGGCGATCAACACAGGTAAACTCATAGCCATTACCGCAAGATCATAGTTGGATCATGGGCATCGAGTAACGGTTCCAAAATCTCTTTTAATGGTTCGATATGCTTATCAAACCGCTTCCAAGTATTCATCGATTGACTGTAAATGGGTTGCCTAACCTGCTCAGAACTCGCCGTCCGAACGGATCGCTTGGTTTCATGAAAATTCACACAGCCCTCTTCGAAAGGCAAACCACAGTAATCCAATAGTCTCCTTACCTGGCTCTCCAGATCTTCGACCACATCCTCATACTGCACGCGCAGTACTTTGCCCGGCATAACCTTATCCCAGTAGCGCATCAGTTTGTCGTACTCGAGATAAAATTCGCCGAGTTCGAAGAGGTCATATGTGAAAGTTTGGCCTTTAGCAAAATGCTGTTTGTAGGATCCCACACAGCTATCAAGCGGATGGCGGCGAGCGTCAATAACCTTAGCGTTCGGAAGGATTGCCTGAAGAAGCCCGATATGCGCGAAGTTATTTGGCATCTTATCGGTAAAATAGGGCGCTCCCCTGCGATGTCGCTGTGTCCTATCCAAATACTGCTGCCCGAGATGGGTGATCTCGGCATCATTCATCTCGAGTATCCCGCCGGGGAAAACTCTTCCTTTTTGTTTGTTAGAAATCATCTGTGAGACGATGCCCAAATCAGGCAATTCGCTGGTGCCATCGACTAAACTATGGCTCGCCAAAATCTGCTCTAAAAGAGTCGATCCAGACCTTGGTAACCCGACAATAAAAATTGGCGATGAATCTTCAATACCTGTTCCTGCAGCCTTAACACGCTCAAAGAAACCCGTATTAAAGGTTTCTTTTATTTTGCTATGCGCGATCTCCGTCTGCACCGGATCATAGGTAATCGATTTGCGGTTCTCTTCATTTGCCTGCGCGTAGTACTGAAAAGCTTGATCATAATCTTTAGCATCTTCACAGGCTTTCCCCAAGCTAAATGCGAAGTGCACAATTGAAGCCGCCGGCAAGGAGGGCTGGATTATTCGCCTTTTCATATCTTCTATTTCGGTAGGCGTAAAACGGAATGTTTTAAGATTCGATAGACTAAAGTAAATTTCTCCTAAATTAGGCCTTAGCTCAATAGCCGCACGATAAGCTTCGATGCCACCCTCTTGATCACCCAGTGTTTTAAGCACATGTCCAAGCCCAACAAAAGCGCCCGCCTGCTTAGGGTCGATCTCCACAGCACGCCGATATGCTCCCGCAGCCTCCCCAGTGCGACCTGCCATGGCTAGTGCAGCGCCATAATAGTAGTGGGTCATTGAATTCTCAGGCTCCATTTCTAACGCGCATTGAAGGGCCTCGGCCGCCTGATCGTCTTTGTGCTGCTCCTTTAATGCGACACCGAGTTCGTGCCAAGCGAGTATAAATCGCGGGGCAATCTCAACGACTTTTCGCAGCAATTTTTCGGCTTCGCCAAACGCACGGGCATGAATTGCAATGCGGCCTAACAATAATCCCGCATTGACATCACGGGGGTTCTCAGTGATTACCGCTTTGGCTGCGGACTCAGATTCCCGATATTTCCCCTCGGCAAACAGTTTGGTTGCTCTCTCTAAATTAGCTTGCAAAGGAGACAGGTTAGCGGCGTAACTGAGCGCCGCGTCTCCCGCCTCATCTCGACCCAAACTTTTTAATGCGCCTCCGAACTTAAAAAATGCGCCAGAATTTTTGGGATTATCTTGAATCGCCTTTTGCAAATAAATTAGTGCTTCCTCAGGCTTTCCAATATTCAATAACACGGTACCCAGATCCTCCTGAACATTGGGATAGTTCGGCGAAACATCAATAACGTTGCGCAGTATTTTTTCGGCGCCCTCAAAATCATTTTTTCGTAGTAAAATAGAGCCCAAAAGCGACAAAAAGTTAACATCACGGGAATCTTCTGACAAGCGCGCGCGACAGAGTAATTCCGCCTCGTCTTGATCACCGCTTTTTAAAAGTGCTATGACGCGTTCAAAAACGCGTTTAGGGTTATTTCCCGCCACCACAATTCACCGCTTTGAAGAAAATATAGCTCGCTATTAAGATCCAATCTCTATACATAGTTTGCCATAAATAGAGCTCATGACGACAAATAAAAAAGCTTATACTGGTCTAAAAGCGTAAAAAAATTGACACTTGGTCGTTAGGCTGATCCCTTTAACTAATCAGTGCCGACAAACAAAGATCGAAGTGTCCAATTTTAGGCGGTCGAGTGTTTTCAAGAATACTTCCTCAACGAGTAAGCACTGATATAAACCTGAACCCTTTGGCAACTAGAGGATATTCATAATGACATTATCGAGCCGTAAATTTCTCTTCCTTTTTCTAGTCGCAGTCAGCTACCTCTCGCAAGCCACTGCGCAACAATATGCACTGATAGCGGACCACCTTATCGATGGAAAATCAAATGAATCCATCAAAAAAAAAGCATTAATAACTCTCAATAACAACATCATCGCGATCGTTGACATCGATGCAATTCCCGAGCAGGCTGTACGAATTGAACTTCCCGGCACGACCCTTATGCCGGGAATGATCAATGCCCATGAGCATCCATTAATTTATTCTCATGACTATCAAAATGCCCATCTTCAAGCATCTTCAGCCTTTAAGGCGCTGCTAGGGTTATCGAATTTGCAAAGCCTTTTACGCTCAGGATGGACCACAATCAGGGTGATGGGTGACGCCGATATCTACTATGCCAATCAAGACCTTCGTAAAGTTATAGATGATGGTGTGTTCGTTGGCCCGCGCCTTACCGGAGCCGGCCACTATATCTCGATCACCGGCGGTGGCGGCGACATAAATTACTTATCGCCAGAGCAAAACGTCGTCCCCGATGGCTTGATTGCCGATGGTCCAGATGAGATTCGCAAGGCGATCCGTAAAGAGATCAAATACGGCTCCGATTGGATCAAAATAATGGTCACTGGCGCCTTTATGTCGGTCGGTGACAATCCAAAAAATGTCTCCTTTAGCCCAGCAGAACTGGCCGCCGCAGTCGAGGAGGCGGCGCGCCACAACGTTCCAGTGGCGGCCCACGCGCATGCCACTGAAGGCATCAATCAAGCGGTCATCGCCGGTGTAAGGTCGATCGAACACGGCAGTTTTCTCAATCGCGAATCAATTGCTCTCATGGTAAAACACAACACCTATTACGTGCCGACAATCTATGTCGGTGATTACTATGCCAATAGTGGCAAGCTTTTAGAACAGACTAAAAATGATGATTTTTACTTATCCTTCCGAGATGCATGGCTTACAATGATTGGTGAGGCACATCGAGCCGGTGTGAAAATTGTGGTCGGCTCGGATCTCTGCGGATATGCCGTCGCATCGCACCTATGCGCGCGGGAATTTGCGACGTTGGTAGAGGCCGGCATGAGCCCGATGGAAGCGATTAAAGCCGGTACCAGTGTGGCTGCAGAATTACTTCAGTGGGACGACCGCATTGGCACCCTCGAAGCTGGCAAATTAGCTGACATCATCGCGGTGAGCGGGAATCCCACAGAAGATATTTCCACATTGGAAAAACCGGTTTTCGTAATGAAAAATGGTGAAATAATTGTCAACACACTTAGCAATTAGCGCCACAGCAATTGGTTAAATCATGCTAAAGAAAAAAACTGTACTCATCACCGCAGGCGCATCTGGTATTGGATTGGCAATTGCCAAAGCTTTTTCTGCCGATGGTGCGCAGGTACACCTTTGTGACATCAGCGAAACGGCGGTTGCAGAGATCAATTACAATTTACCAAATGTCACCACCACAGTGGCGGACGTCTCCCAACAAGAGCAGGTTGATCGTCTATTTGACGATCTAAACCGGCACCACGGAAGACTCGACATTCTAGTCAACAACGTCGGCATCGCGGGCCCCACCGCGGCTCTCGAAGACATTGACCCCAAGGACTGGCAACGCACACTCGATATTGACTTAAATAGTTTATTTTATGTGTCCCGCCAGGCCGTGCCCTTATTAAAAGATTCACGCGGATCGATGATTAATATGGCCTCAAACGCGGCCTTGTTTGGCTTCCCCCTGCGCTCGCCCTACGTAGCCGCTAAGTGGGCGATGATCGGGTTGACGAAAACCTGGGCAATGGAACTCGGCCCGTTTGGGGTTCGCGTTAATGCACTCTGCCCCGGCAGTGTTAACGGTCCCCGAATCGACGCAGTGATCGCCAAAGATGCCCAACAACGCGGTCTATCAGAAGCGGCCATTCGCGATGTGTATCTGCGACAGAATTCAATGCGGGTGTTCGTCGAAGCGGATGATATCGCCAAGACAGTACTTTTTTTATGCTCTGGCGCAGGTCGTCATATTTCAGGACAGGCGATCCCTCTCGATGGTCATACCGAGGGTTTGTCAAACTGGTTAGATTGAGCCTAAATTACACCATAAAAAAATAGGAGCTAATAATGAAAGCAGCATGGTTCGAAACCTTTGGTGAAGCATCTGAGGTCATAAAAATAGGGGAACAACCCACACCCAAAGCAGGACCCGGCGAAGTGTTGGTGAAAATATCTGCAAGCGGTGTCAACCCGTCGGATGTGAAGAAACGTGCCGGTGGCTTCCCCAACCTACTCGACGGTGGGTTGGTAATCCCCCACAGCGACGGCGCTGGCGTTATCGAAGCGGTCGGCGATGGGGTCAACCGAGAGAGGATCGGGCAGCGAGTATGGGTCTATCAAGCCCAATTTGCGCGCCAACTAGGCACCGCCGCTGAATATGTCTCGCTGGATGCAGAGCGCGCGGTGATACTGCCGACACAAACCGACTTTGAAGTAGGCGCATGCCTCGGTATTCCAGCGATGACCGCCCACCGCTGCGTATTCGCCGATGGCAACGTCGAGGGCCAGACCCTACTGATTACTGGCGGCGCCGGACGCGTTGGCTACTATGCGATACAGTGGGCCTTGCTGGCGGGCGCCACGGTGATAGCAACCGCCGGCAATGCTGCCGATCGCGAACTGTGCCTCGAACTCGGCGTCAGCGCAGTTGTTAATCACCGTGAGACCGGGTGGGGTGAACAGGTATTGCATGCAACAGGGGGCCGTCCGGTTGAACGGGTGATCGAGGTTGAGTTTGGTGCTAACCTGAACGAAATACTCGACGTTATCGCGACCAGCGGTGTCATCGCTAGCTACTCTTCGACGCAGGTAAAGGAGCCACAACTCCCCTTTTTACGCATGATGTATATGGACCTAACGCTGCGCACTGTGATCGTCTACGCGATGCCTGAGGCGGCTAAACAGCATGCCATCCGAGATATCACTCACGCGCTCACCGCAAATACACTGAGTCATCGCATTGCCCACGTACTGCCCATGCAGCAGATGGCAAAATCTCATCAACTGATCGAGCAAGGCGGTTTTGGCGGCTGCGTGGTCACCACGTTTAACGGGTAATCGGTAAATTATACAATCATCATAAGGGCGATTAGCGCGCCGATACGTCCCATCTATTGGTTATAGAGGGGCACAGATGACCCGTACATACGGGTTTTGATAAATTCAACGCGTTTTTAAGGGATAACTAAAAGATCATGACGTGGCAGATCAGGGTGGCGGCATTAACAGCGATAGTTCTGGCGGGGTGCACAGCCCTCGTTGACAATAACAGCCAGACAAAAATTCAGGCCAATGGTGAGACCCTGATCGGCAATACCGAGGATGGCATTGCGGTGTTTAGAGGGATACCGTTCGCGCAACCGCCCATCGATGACCTGCGATGGCGCGCGCCAAGACCGGCTATCCCTCGCAGCGGAGAACAGCAGGCAACGAAATTTGCAGCCGCCTGTATACAAGATGAATACCAAGTCGATTGGTACCGAGACTTAATCCGAGAATTCGCCGGCGACCCAAAAAAAGCACCTCAACCCCTCGCCATTAGCGAGGACTGCCTGTATTTAAATATTTGGACTCCCGCGTTAAACGCGACGGCCAACTTGCCGGTCATGGTCTATATCTACGGTGGCAATAATCTCGCTGGCTGGAGTTATGAGCCCAATTATAGGGGCCATGGTCTGGCAGCGCGTGATGTCGTGGTGATCTCTGTGGGCTACCGCCAAGGAGTATTTGGCACATTTAATCACCCCGAAATTGCCGCCCAAACAGGCGCTGACGGATCGGGAAATTTTAATTTATTGGATTTAGTCGCCGCATTGCGCTGGTTAAAAGAAAACATTCAGGTATTCGGTGGGGATCCAGACAATGTCACCCTGTTTGGTGAATCCGCGGGCGCTGCCAACATTGGTTACCTGAGCGTCTCCCCGCTCGCTCGCGGACTTTATCATAGAGCGATCAAACAAAGCGGCGGTTTTGAGATTAACCATGACTACATCAACAGCTACGACGAGGAGAAACAACTTGGTCTAGATTTTTCCGCCATATTTAATCAATCTTCGCTGGCTAAACTGCGCGCATTACCGGCGGAAACCGTTCACCGTAGCGCAATGACGCATTACAAAGACAATCCTGTACATGCCAACCGCAAAAGCTTTTTTGCCATCCTCGATGGTTACGTTTTACCCGACACCCCAGCCAACCTAATGGCCCGGGGGCAAATCAACCCCGGTGACTATTTACTCGGCAGCAACGGCAACGAAAGCCTCTGGTATACCAGCAAGGCGACATCAATCGGTGATGTAAATCACTATCTGCGAACTCGATTTCCAAGCGCGAGCCACGATCAGTTGCGCGATCTTCTCTCTCAGAGTGTTGATCATCGCCACCAACTCGCGTTGCTATACGACAGCATCGACTACCATTGCCCGATATTAAAGCAAGCGACCGCTATCCATCGGCAAATGCCCGACAGTGTATATGTCTACCGTTTTACCAAGGCGCGGGATCATTTCTCGGGCGGGCAACTGGGAGCCTACCACGGCGCTGAATTACCCTATGTGTTTGGCACTCACGACGACTGGCTGCCCACCTCTCCATCGGATATTACACTCAGTGAGATGATGATGGAGTACTGGGTCAATTTTGCACGCAACGGAGATCCAAACGGGTACAATTTGCCAATTTGGCGGTCATTCAGTCACCAGTCAGCGCCTGTCGTGGAGCTCGGTGACCACGTTGGCATGATCGAACCTGCGGAAAAACCTATTTGTGAGCTGCTTGAAGCCGACAACCCGTAAAAGAGCCATAACGGTTTGGGTCAGCCAAGCCACCTCTGGTCTTGTTCCGGTGCAGTAATTCGCTGCCTCAATAGTATCAATACGTTGCCTCCCCAATGAATTGTCGGCATGATATGGTCGGTAAGCGTGGGCGGGTGTGCCTTGCACAACTGCCACTCACACCCAGTCCACGCCCCCAACAAGTCGATAACGGAGTTAACTATTTTGGCCTCAACATTTAACACTATGAACCGTTCGGTCATTATTACCTGCGCAGTGACAGGCTCCGGCGACGCAGCGGACAAAACACCCCATCTGCCGATCTCGCCCAAACAAATCGCTGACGCATCTATCGATGCCGCCAAGGCGGGCGCCGCGATAGCCCACATCCATGTGCGCGATCCAGCCACCGGCGCTCCCAGTCGCGATCCGGCGCTTTATCGAGAGGTCGTTGATCGAATTCGCAGCAGCGACACCGATGTGATCATAAATCTGACCACTGGCATGGGCGGCGACCTCTATCTCGGCCCCGACAGCGCACCATTGGATTTTTCCGCACACACCGACTGTGTCGGCCAAGTTGAACGCATGGCGCACGTCGAAGAACTGCTTCCAGAAATTTGCACGCTAGATTGCGGATCATTTAATTATCCAGCAGAAAATTATGTCTATATATCATCCACCAATATGCTCCGGCTCGGCACTCAGAGACTGCAAAAAATCGGCGTCAAACCAGAACTGGAAACCTTTGATCTCGGCCATATATGGTTCGCCAAACAGATGATTCAAGAGGGCCTGATCGATGCCCCGCCACTTTTTCAAATCTGTCTCGACGTTCGCTGGGGCGCGCAGGCCTTGGCCCGTAATTTCCAAACCATGGTCGATAATCTGCCGGATGACGCCAATTGGAGTGCATTTGCATTGGGTGCCATGGAAATGCCTATGGTCGCTCAGTCGGCATTACTTGGCGGGCATGCCAGAGTAGGCCTGGAAGATAATCTTTATTTAGAAAAAGGATTGCTGGCAACCAATGCCCAATTAGTCGATCGTGCCCGCACAATTCTAGAACTATTGGGCGCTCGTATTCAAAGCCCCGAACAAGCGCGCAAACAATTTAACCTCACCAAATTTCACTAACCGATGCACCCTGAGGGCGGTCATATGAATGTGTACAAAGGCGTCTGTCATCCCCAACTATGCGATATTATGGGGCATATGACGACACGGCATTACATCGCCATGTTCGATGACGGTTCCTATCACTTTCTCCATGAAATGCTGGGCTGGCGCGCAGAGCACGCGAGGATCGATAAAGTCGGCTGGGCGGATGTGCGTCATGTCGTGGAGTATCAGGCCGAAGTGGCCGAGGGCGACCTTTTAGAGATTACCGCTCAGCTGGTCAAAATAGGCAATAAATCCATTACCGTACATTACAGTATGCACAACATCAGTCGGAGTGAATTGGCGGCGACATTAGAGAGCACCAGTGTGTACTTTGATCTGCGCGGCAGAACCGCCATCCCCATCACCGAGCTGATGCGACAAACTATGCAGGATCGCTTGCCCAAGAGCGACTAGCAAATAATGCGTGGCCTAAGCGCACCCAGTCGATGAGTGGCATTGCGCCGCGTAAAATAACCGTCGTAACTATCGACGTTGATCACTTTTAGGCGCGCGTTGAAAAATTTTTCGGCCGCTAAAAAAGGTCATCAACGCCTGAGTATCACTGATTTGATCTGCTGGAATAACAAACAGATTGCGATCTAATATCACCAGATCAGCAAATTTGCCGACTTCGATGGTGCCGAAGTCATCCTCACGTTTCATAGCGTAAGCGACATTTTTGGTGTAAGCCTCAATGACGGTGGCTAGATCGATACGCTGGGCCGGATTTAAAACCGGACCCGCGTTGGTCAATGGGTTCTGCCGCGTTATGGCAACTTCTATCGCCAAAAACGGATTCATATCGTCGACTGACCAATCGCTGCCAATGGTAATCTTCGCGCCTGTGGCGGCCACGCTCGCTACTGGGTAAAACCGTTGTATGCGATCGAGACCTACTAATGGCGGATAGATCTCGAGATTGTATTGCTCTGGATAGGCCCACAAAGTTGCAAAACTGGCGATGATGCCGAGGCGCTCAAATCGAGGAATATCGACTTCATCGATTAATTGTAAATGCGTCATTAAATGGCGCTGATCCGACATGCCATTGGCACCGCGCATAGCAGCGAACGCATCCAATGCCTGTCTGATGCCGCGATCACCAACGGCGTGTACATGAATGCTAAAACCCAGACGATCGAGGTTAATAAAGTAATCTCGCAACTGTGCCGAAGGATAAAACAGCTCCAAAGATTGGATCGAATCATCCAAGTAAGGTTCCAGCAGAGGGGCTGTGCCGTTTTCAATCACGCCGTCAACAAACACTTTCACCGAGTGCGCCGCCACCTGATTACTCTCGACCTCAGACCTTCTTGCCGCAATTTCGTAAATCCCGTCATCGAATGAAGCAAGCTCCCAGCCCAATGGCGTGAGTGCCAATAACAGACGCATGTCGAGCTCGCCAGCGCGGTCTAGCGCTGAAAATAATTTTGCCTGTTCAAGATTCAAACCCGGCTCAATCGCCGCCGTTATACCGAATTCACGTGCCGTCGCTATCGCCCTGCGGATAAAAGCCAACTTGACTTGGTAGGAAATATCCGGCATCTGATCCATTACCAACTGGATCGCGGATTCATGCAGCATGCCAGTGGCGCGACCAGTGAGGGGATCACGCGCTATTACGCCGTTTTTCGGGTTTGGGGTGCTGTTGTCAATACCGGCACGATCCAATGCAACCCGATTAACCCAGATTGAGTGGCCATCGCTCGGTTCAATGATCACCGGCCGTTCGGGAAACAGTTCGTCCAAAAATGACGGAGGAGGATTGCCGCCGGGGAATGACCAGCGCGCCCAGCGCGTTGCATGAATCCACGTTTCGCCGCCACCTGGTTGCTCTTTGGCACAGGCGCGCAAAAGATGTGCAATCTCGCTGGGCTTTTCCGCCCAATTCAATAGACAGGACGAGACGGTTTCTCCTCCATAAAGAAGGTGAAGGTGCGAATCGCCGAAGCTAGGCAGTAACATACCACCGCTGAGATCGGTCACCTGCGTGCCGGGGCCTATTAACTTGCGCACCTCACGGTTGTCACCAACCCGAATGATTCGCTGCTCGCGCACCGCGATCGCCTCGACCCAAGGTCGAGTCGCATCGACGGTATATACCCCACCATTGACGAATACGTGATCGGCAACTGGTTCACCGTTCATAGCGCCTTTTAGATGGCATGCGGAGACAGACAAGGCGACCGCACAAACGCCGAGGATGTTGACCAAATTCATAGCAGTACAGTAGCAAAAAGACAGCCGCGACATCTAGCGGTAATTTTCTCGATGCTGCTGCGGGCAATCATATTCAACCCGTCGGCCCTGCCCAGCATGCGGAGCCGTAGGCTAACAACAGCGGCGATTTATAGCACCACGAAAAAGAGTCTAGATATTTAATCGTAACGCAAGAAGTGTCAATATAGGCCATGTCAAGTAACCTTTAAACAGCGCATGCACTGAGGCCGAGCATGAACCAGCCGATAATAACAATAACCGCCCAACGGAGACCCCATGACTAGCGCAAATAATACCAACATCAATAGCTCATCACCCTTTGATCAATGGCGTTGTATCGTCATCAGCCTATATATGACCTTGGTTGGTTACGGTGTTCTGGTGGGTATTCCAGTGATCAGTACCGCCTGGGTTAACTTGCTGGGGTTTTCCGAGGTAGAGGTGGGGCGCGTCGCCGGTGCCGATTTGGGCGGGTTATCGCTGGGGGCTTTTACCACGTCGTTTTTGGTCGCTAAGGTCAACCGCCGTTGGTTGGCGGTAGTTGGAATTTTATTGGCAGTCATCGCCAACGGGCTATGCATTGTGTGGGTGGAATACTCCGAAGTGCTGTGGCTTCGCTTGCTGGCAGGATTTGGCAGTGGTATCTATACCGCGGTCGCCGTGTCGTCTTTGGGTGCCAATTCCAACCCAGCGCGCGCCTATAATGCGATGCTGTTCGCCTTTGCGTTCTCTCAAGCCCTAGAGATGTATTTTTTACCCCTGTTGTCCATGCCGCAAATCTATTCTGTATTTATTCTCTGCTTTCTGATCACCCTCCCATTTATCGGCTGGATTCCCAAAGACAGTAGCCGCGGTCCAATACCGGAACAAACTCATGATCAAGCGCCCGAGGGAGTTCGCTTCGCTGCAGATATTCCGAAATATGTACCTTGGCTGTGCCTATTAGCGATGGTCATCACCTATATTAACATTGGCTCCTACTGGACCTATATCGAACTCGCTGCATTGGCCGATCAGGCGACGCCGGCGTGGATCGGTAATGTTTTGGTTTGGTCGTCGCTTTGCAGTCTCGTCGGCTGCGCCTTCGCCACACTCCTCAGTAATCGCTTCGGCTTATTGCGGCCACTGTTGGTCGCCCTTTTGAGCATGGCATTAATTGTCGGTTTATTGATTAACGGCATTACCGATAGCATCTTACTGATCAGCGTGTTCTCCTTTAATTTGCTGTGGATTTTTATCGATGTCTATCAAATGTCAACAGTCGCAAATATCGACCCTGTGGGAAAATATGCATCCATGATTCCGGCGGCTCAGGGCCTAGGTCAAATTATCGGACCCAATCTTGCGGCCTCATTGTTGGCTTTAAATTTTGGCTACGGCGGCGTATTTATGATGTGCTCAGGCGCCGCATTAGTGGCTATGGCTATTTACGCAACGATGTTTATGCGCCTGCGAAAGACCCTGCCCGCTCTAGCCTATGCGCCTTAGGCACGTCGCCTCGGGGCCGGGCGCCACTTAGAAAAGCCGGCGTGTAAAGCCATACCGACTGTTTATGCTCGAATCGCGGCCTGTCGGCCTAGTTGATCGCGGTTATTGCCGTGGATAAATGCGCCAATGCACACCCGCACTGCGCGTGCTAATCCGTCGATGGTGCGCAGCATCCAACCAGCACCCGCACCACCTGAGGGTAGGTTACGGAACGGACAAAATAACGAAGCTAACGCTCGGGTATATCGATGGCCCACGCCACAGACGTTTAGCACCTGCTCTTAACCCCTAGCATGCTGCGACGGCAAACGCGGCCTCGCTTATCCTCAACCACTTTGACGTTACCACGTGCAATTAGGGCGCTTAGTCCACGCACTTTGTGCAATATTCTCCCAAGGTCAATGGCAAGTCGCCAGTTGACGCCTCAAGGGTCATCAAACAGGCACTGAAAGATGCCTCTTGGTGTCGCCTAAGACTCTCATAACCACCCAACGGTCGCACACAGATAAACCTCACGGACCGAATTACCGTATCATAGGCGTTTAAAAATCAACTCGGACAGAGAATAAGGATAATAATGAATATCGACGGCAAAGCCCTAGCCCAAGAATTGCGCGATACCCTCGCGGTTGAAGTGAAGCAGTTGCAGGATGAGCGCGGTATCACGCCGGGTTTAACCGTGGTACTGGTCGGTGAAGACCCCGCCAGCCAGATCTATGTGCGTAACAAGGCGCGCCAAACGCAGGAAATTGGCATGATCAGCAATAAGATTGACCTGCCCGCAGATACCTCGCAGCAAGCGCTACTAGATCAACTTCACACGCTCAACAACGATCCGACGGTTCACGGTATTTTGGTGCAATTACCTCTACCCAGTCACATCGATGAGGGCTTGGTGATCGAGACCATCGCTCCAGAAAAAGATGTCGACGGCTTCCACCCAATGAACTCGGGTGGCCTGTGCAACGGCGACGCCAATGCATTGGTACCTTGCACGCCGCAGGGGTGCATTATGCTTGCCAAAAAGCACCTCGGCGACAATCTGTCGGGCAAGCATGCGGTGGTGATTGGCCGCTCCAATATCGTCGGCAAGCCAGTCGCGCTACTTTTGCTGCAAGAGAGTTGCACGGTCACCATTGCCCATTCGCGCACGCAAGATTTACCAGCGTTGTGCGCTCAGGCCGACATCCTTGTCGCCGCTGTCGGCCGCCCAGAGATGGTCAAAGCCGAATGGATTAAACCCGGCGCTACCGTCATTGACGTCGGCATCAATCGTATTCCCACCGACGATGGCAAGGGTCGATTGGTCGGCGATGTCGACTACGCCGAGGCGCAGCCAATAGCTGGCGCGATCACACCCGTACCCGGAGGCGTTGGCCCAATGACCATCGCCTGCCTGTTAAAAAATACGCTGGAAGCCGCGCGGCGATTTGGATAACGGACACACTAGATATGGAGCGCCGGCTTCAACGGGCGGGTTAAGCCGGCGGCTTAAAGGACCGACTTTTTGTTCTCTGAAAAAAGAAGCACTGAAGACGCCTTGCTTGACTAAGAGCTTTTATTTGTCTAAATAAAGAGCCGCTGAGGGCTCTGTTCTCCTATAAAGACGCTGA
>CESJ01133230.1_pt1 | contig 45294 bp, 46 predicted proteins | sample 356311 | NCBI WGS metagenome assembly CESJ01 (sample SAMEA2621487, study PRJEB7988) | marine metagenome | biome: marine biome (ENVO:00000447); feature: surface water layer (ENVO:00002042); material: "saline water (ENVO:00002010), including plankton (ENVO:xxxxxxxx)" | depth 5 m
CACTTATTAACTACGGCCTATAACTTAGCTAAGTTAACCGTAGCCGAGGTCTACAGAGACAAAAGCGTCTGTCTATGTACACGAAGAGGACTATACGATTGAGACACTGTACCGTCCATAGGATTTATTACTCAATATGGATTGAGTAATAATACTTATTTTAAAATTTTCTAGGCAAATATAATAGATTTATTTGATACTTATCAATGACTTAAAGCATAATTATTGATATTAAAATGTTTGCAGCGCGGCATTTAATGACCTTTGCCTGTGGCTCAGATGGTGTTGTTTTGTAAAAAAAACCGATGATCTATCATGCGGTGGTGATTACTGCCTGTATAAGTGTCATCACTGTTAACAATCAACCCTTACCCATGCTGACCCGTATTGGCTAACGCATATACAGCAGCAATATGCACCATCCTCAAGGGTCAAGCTGTAGTTGCAGTTAGCCGTTAACCGTTACAACTTAACTTTTGGCGCGGGCTATTCCATTTGCAAAAACTTGAGGCCACGTTGAAACTCGTCTTTGACCGTATCCCATTGATCAGCCGCATCCATTACCCTGGGGGTAATCAGCATGACCAGCTCAGTGCGGTCATTACTGTCGCTTTTAGACTTGAACAGACTACCCAACAGCGGAATACTAGCCAATCCCGGCGCACCACTGCCGCCGGTTGATACGTTTTCGCTAATTAAACCGCCAATCATAATGGTTTGACCACTTTCAGCCACCACTTCAGTCTCGATTAAACGTTCAAAAATATCCGGATTACCCGAGGCACCGGTTGAACTGGGCACTGAATTGGAAATAGTCATAGAAATCTCCATGACAACAATACCCTGAGCATTCACAGTTGGAGTCACAGTGACATCAACACCGGTTTTGCGGTACTCAGAAGTTGTAGTTTGACGCTCGCCATTAATAGGATCTTGGGTCGTGGCACCCACCACGGATATGTCAGAACCCACATTAATAGTTGCCTGCACCCCATCTCGCACCATCACAGTGGGGTTAGACAGTACCTTAACCAAGCTGTTGGTGTTGAGGAAATTTGCCGTCAGCGGCCCTTCAAAGCCGTCCACTATAAGGCCAAGCCCTCCAACGGCGGAGGCACCAAAGGCACCCTGTGTTGTTAGGGTAACTTCACTACGCGACAGCGCCCACTCAACACCAAACTTAAACTCATCTTGCAAGGTCACCTCAGCAATGGTGATATCTAAACTTACTTGTTTGGGAAGGATATCAAGCTTTGAGAGCAGCGGCATGAGCGCACTGTATTCACTTCCACTGGTGTAAAAAACTAAAGCATTAGCGCGCTCATCAACCACCATTTTGATCTTTTCGGTACTCAGGCCAGCTGTTCGCACCGACATAGGTGCATTACCGGTTGTGGGCCCTGAGTTAGTGCCACTGGAATTTTGGCCATCCGAAAAGCCCCCACTGAAACCCAGCAACGCGCTGACGCTTTTACCAAGGTCTAATGCCCGGGCGTACAGCGGATGATAAAGAAAGTATTGTTCGTTGCTACCCTCTCCGGGGACATCAATAATCGTCGCCCAGTATTTCACACGTTCAAGCAACAGATCACTACTAGCGAAAATCGCAGCCGCCCCTTTTTGGGCCAAGGGAACTACCACCACATTTGAATTCTTCGACTGACCCACCGCGGTAACAATGCCCTCATTTTCAAGCAATACCGACACGTCTTGCCCAAACGCCGCGGGGGTGACAAAAGTCAGACCAATAATAGCAATATGCTTGCCCCGAGTGGCTGGGGTATCGAGCAACTTAATTAACTCTAGGGCGCGTAAAATGCTCGCACGCTTGCCCCTAATCTCTAGAACCCCTTGCTCATAGTCAGGCTGTATTTTGACGTTTAAACTGCTTATCAACGCACGCTCGATACTTATTTTAATACCAAATTTTAACGGCACAACCTGCAAAATAAGCTGGGTCGTATTGGGAACATCTGAGGGTTGCCCCCCGACTGCAACAACCACTTTTGCCTCAGCCTCACCCGTATCTGGTCGATAAACATAAAAGGTTCCATCGCCATATTTTAGTTGTATGCCACGCTTTAACAAAAGCTCGTCTACCAACGTGAACAGATCTTGTTGGCTGATTTGGTTAACCACACTTAAGGTGACACTGTCTTCGTCGAATGCTTTTGATGACTGCACTGTTTGGTCAAGGACATAGTTAATAGCCAAAAGATCACCAAATACATAATGAATGAAATCGGGCAGTGGCATCTTATTGGCGCTGACCGCTACCGCGACTTGGTCGCTAAACATGTCGGCCATCGATGAGACATCCCTGAGCGCAGCTGAGGGCCAAGGAATCGACTTGAGGTTCTCAACCGCTAATTGCTTAGAGGGCTTCACATCACCATCAGCACTCCCGCCCAAGGACTGACTACTGTCGCTACGACCAGCTTCACTTGCATTGGACCCTTTAGCACTGCCTCGGTCAACCTCTAAGTACGACCCATTGACTGAGACGTGCGGCAAGGCACCACTGGGTAATACGGTGTGCCTCGACAGCATAGAACTCGTACAACCACTAATCAGCGTACTGACCATAAGTAACAAGACTGTGTATTTACTATTCACGTTGCTTCCTTTTTATCATTTTTACAGTTTTAGCTCGTGATCCACTACATTAATTTATAAGATCATCATCAACATTTATGTCTACCCCAAGCACGACATCCTGAGGACGCTCGAAAAGCACCAGCTCAACCCGCTCACCGGCAACCGATGTAATCGCCATTCTGTGCAAAGCGATCTCAGTAACAGTGTGCTTATCAATAACATCACCCAGCCGCGCATCAATAATTTGACGCTCACCGCTCGCAACCTCGACGCGCTGGAGAACGGCAAACTGGTCCATACTTTGAAACACCGCCAGCAGCTTGTAGCTAAATGCGCCGGCCTGCCAAACATCGTTTTGCGCACTGACGTTAATGTTGTCAACCGGCTCCGGTGCATCCACGGTTACCGGAGTCACATGAGCGGCCAGTTTTTCTAAATACGCCTGATAAGCCTGATCGTTAAGTCGCGGCATGTCGCCCAACGGCATATCTACTGAAACAGCAAGACGCGAACCGGTAACATTTTGGGGTACAAAACGATCAAATATATCAAATACAACCAATAGACAAAAAACCCAGATCAAGGGCATGTAGCGAGTATCCCAAGTGCCAGCGAGCCTTTTCACCCCTTTTAACACCTCACTATCACTCATCCGTAGACCCTTCCTGTAAGGGTAAGCCGGCCTGCCCCAAAGGCGCAGGGGGCGCAGCCCGTGCAAAAAATTCTAAGTTAATAGTGCCTTTGGCGGTATATGCCTTAATGCCCGCTCCCGCTGCCGATTTTAGGGATTGCCGCCAATCAACTTGCCTAACCACTTTTGGTTGATTAGCCAGCGCCCAAAGCGCTTTTATCATGTTATGATAGTCGCCACTATAGCGCACAGCGGCACGCAACGAGCGTAGCGCCTTCCCGTCATCAAACAACCAACTAAATCCTTCTACCTTAATTGTGTGCTCAGCAAATATTTTTTCAATGTCCTGCTGAATGGTTAATTTTGTCGCTGAAGAATCAACGTAGAAATAATTATTGAGACGCGCAATTTCAGCATTCAACTGCTTGGCTTGCCGCCCATAGCTCGACTGACCATCAATGACTGTGTTTAATTTGCTGAGTTGACGATTTTTTGCTTGCAATTGGCCAAGCTGCTCGGACTGCCAAGCCCACAATGGCAGCACCATAAACTTTAAGGCCACTAAGACACCTATAATCAGCAGCATAGTGTTTTGCGTAACATACTTATTCAATGGTAGTCACCGCGCCTAACTCCGCCATTAGCGTTATTTGCTGAGCGACAAAGACCACTTTAACGGCAAACTCTTGCCCTGTGTTTTTTTGACTAACAGGAAAGGCATAGTCTGCGCTGGCCACCCGTGGATCTTTACTTAAAAAGCTCATTACATCGGACGCTTTCGAGGCGCTTAGAAAGAAGATTACGCCACCAGACTCTTTATGGACATTGCGCAGGGTAACACCTCTGTCAGCCAGATCTAGGGCCAAATCCCACACCACCCACATGGGCGTAACGCTTGAAACCAGCGCTTCCATGGCAGAGTACTCAGCTTGCAACTGTGTGGCCTGCTGACGAAGCTCAATGACTGGCTCTGACTGAACACGCAGCTGTTCAATTCTGTGGTCTACCCACGCGGTTGACGCGACAAGATACGCCGAGGTGAGGAATAGATAAACAACCAGCAAACCACCAAGTAATTTAAGCCCGTTTTTCCAAGGATAAGTAACACTTGATGGTGACTTAAAGGGCAAGGCAAAATTCAGTGGCGCGGTTTTGAGGATTGTCCCCAGTCCCTTTAGGAGCTGGTCATGCGTTTCTTTATCATCATTCCGCTGCCAACTAGCCTGCTCAGATAAACCTACAGACGAAAGAAAGTTGTCCCGAGATACTGCCGCAGAACCATTTGACAGGTCAGTTTGATAAACGTTTGAGATAATTCCATCATTCGTATTGGCCACTATTAGGGTATGTTTCAAGCGACTCAGTAGCTGTGGATGGGACTGCTGAAGTGCATTGATACATGCAGTTTCAGGAATAACCAGCAAGGGTCGCGGTAGTAGACTGGCCATAACCTGATCTTTAATCACCCAGCTGGTGACACGGTGGGACTGTGCCGTTAAGCGCTCTATTTGATCAAACTGTTGGCCGCTAAATGGAAATGCCCAGGGAAGATTTTTAAGTACTTTTTTAACATCGGCCAAATCACCAATAGGATAGTCAGTCACCGATTCAAAATAATGTTGCCTACCGACCACCACGATCCAACTGCGGGTAGCTGCGGTTTTTTGAGCCTGCAGTTGGCCACCGCGCGCGAACGGATAAAAGCCTTTTGACCAAAAGCTTACATACTTGAGTAAATAATCAAGTACCTTATTGGCCAAAGTTAATGGTAGTGGCTTTGCTTGCAAGATTCTCAGTTCTCTTTGGTTAACAACACTTCGGCATTTGCCATGCAGAGGTTTATCCGTAACATGCGTGTTTAGTATATCCGTTATTTCTATTGACGCATAATTAACTGTGTAATGAACAGTAAATAGGCCTTATTTTGCGGTCAAAATACGATAGGGGGGGTCCAAAAAAGGAGTCAGGTATAGCGTCGTTGTTTCAGTCCAACTCGCCTGTTCTTGGGTTATTGAGGTTTTGATTTGCAAGCGTGATGAATTTCTGACGGACGTCTGCGGATTGAATTCATCAACCATAGCTATAGGCAGTAATTGCCCTACAAACACTTTGCTTAACCCTCTATCGCTGATCATTGTCGCACTGGTATCAGACTCAAACAAAGCCTGCAGTAAAGGCCTGGGGGCATTGCCCATATTTAATGCGTAAGGAGCATTAATGTCAGAGAGACTTAGCAGTGTCTTTATCAGCTGTGGCTGATCTTCGAAAACCCACCGCAGTGGTAAGTCAGTTTGTGCAAATCCATTGAGATAAGCCTGCCCTGCCCGCAAAGTGACCGGCTCTTTTTCTCCCGGAATCCATGCGTCAACATCTGAATCCTGGAAGTCTGACCAAACACCCAGACGCTCTTTTGCCTGTTGCTCTGTCAAACCCAGACCGACAAGCGCTTTAGGCCAAAAAGGATGATGCGGGAAGCGCTGGGGAAGGAGCCCATTAAGATCTTGCAACGCGATGACAACCCCATTTTCAAAGGTCACTGGGTCACCATGGCGACCTAGTTTATTTTTGATTTGGAGAACTAGGTCAGACCCTTGACCCATAGCCATCATGGGTGTCATACGATCTGATAGCACCGCAAAGACCGCCGCATTTTTAGCCGAATAGGCCATAAATTGCGCCTGGACTCGGCTATTGAACTGCTCCGCTATAATAATTTGATCGCGAGCAGTTTGCGTAAACCGAATCGCCAACAATGAAATCACGAGGGATATCAGTAGCACCTGCAAAAGAGCCACGCCTGACTCTTTAAAGGCCTTTAACGACGTCTTCCGGCAAGTATCACCAACCCCAGTCATAGTCATCGTCGAAGTCCTCTTGATCATCATCGTCTATAGGCGCCTGATTATCGAGTTGCTGTTTTACACCCTGTTTTTTGAAAATTCCGCGATAACCGCTTAACAATGCTGGTTTTTCACTTGCAAGAATTGAGATGGCCTGCAACTCTCCCGCCGGCGTGTTAAACCTAAGGGCGGCCTTTAAGGGTGACAAACCAATGGCCAAGGCATTATAGTTTTGTAACCATGACGGTGGCTTTGGTAGGGTTATGTCATCCCTTGGAAATTTATCCTCTAGGTCAGCCCAACCAAAATATTCAAACCGTGGATTAGTCACCGGATCAAATAAAATGAGTGGCACTGAAAAAGTAACCGGCTGGTCAATAGATCTTAAAACGTCGTCAAACATTGGCCATTCTTCATAAATAACTTGATAGGCTAAGTCAGTCTTTTGCCGCACAGAAAAACGAACAACTGCAAAGTCACCGCGTCCATAGATAGACTTGCTAGACACTGCAACAAAGCCATTGCGGTTACCCTCAAAATAAATTTTAGGCTTGCCTCTGGCGTCATAGGCCATGTAGGGTACCAGACTGTCTAATACCTCTTGCACTAACATGATATTACGCGCGTTTTGCATGGTTGCATCGAATTTGCCCAGCTGCCCATCCCAACGCTTGGCAAACAAACCAAATGCCGAGGAGCCGATCAGTATAATCATCGACAACAACGCCATGGTCATTAACACCTCGACCAGCGTAAAGCCCTTTACCTTGTTCACCAGCTGATCTCGATAAAGTCATAACTTTTAATTAACGGGCCTCTTTGAAGGGTTAATTCAACCGTCCACAATGAATAGATCTGGGTGTCCTCAAGATTATTAAGCTCGACAAGCATTAATGACGGCTTGCCTATGTAGGCCAATGAGGCCTGCCAGCGGTATTCAATATCTCCATAACGCCCCTCCCTAAGCGAATTATTTGCCACCCCACCATTCCTAATCTGTTCGGTCACCAACCGGTAAATGGATGGTGCGGCAGCACTTATGGCCAGCGACCGCTCGGCCTTGCCACTACTAACAAGGGCTCCCTTGTAAATGAGGGTGGTCACACTAATCGTCAAAAACAATATAAACCCCGCCAGCAATACCTCCAGCAACGTAAAGCCCTGCTGCTTAGCCTGCATTGGTAACACCACTGTTTACCGATGCGCTTTGGAAAAGTGACTGTAATTCGAGCACTTTTTGCAGCCCACTAACACTGACAACAAGCTTTAAACGATTGGGAATGCCGTTGCGATTAAAGACAATACTTTGACTGCTAAACTGCAAATATTGGAACACTTGCTTTGTCTCTTCACGCCCATTGCTGACAAAAACCACATCTCTACCTGAAAAAAGTAGCGTAAGGCTTGTGCCAGAGGCAAACGCTTTAACACCGGCTTTTTTCATTAAACTATACAGCGAGATGATCTCTGTTTGGGCTTCGGTTTTTTGCACCGCTTTGACTACACCACCACCCACCAAGCCGATGACGGACATCATAATAGTAATGACTACTAACAACTCAATGAGCGAAAAACCCTGCTGTTTAGTGCCACGTCTCATGGTTAAAAACTAACCTCATTCACCGACACAATACTCAGCAACATAACCACAACTACGCCACCCACAATGCCACCCATGACTAGTATTAGGAGCGGTTCGAGCAAGGAGGTCATGCGATCCACCCAAGATTCGAATTCACGCCGAGAGCGCCCACTGATTTCACTGAACACAGGCCCTAGCGCACCACTCTCCTCACCCACTTCAATTAATGAGATGGCAAAATCGTTGTAAAGCGGGCTAGTTCGCAACGCTGCGGTGAGTGTGTCACCTTTTTTAACACGCTCTTTAGCGGCGGTTAGCCCATGACGTAGTTTTTGATTTTTAACGCTACCCAGCGCCATTTCTAGGCACCGATTAATAAGGATTCCCGACTCAAGCATCATGGCAATGGCCGTATTGAATCGAATGCGTTCAATCAGAATAAATAATTTGTCTAAAATGGGCAGTCGGGTAATTATGCTGTCTATGTAAGCGCGACCTGTGGGGTTTTTGGTCGCGGATACAAGAGCTGCAATAATCACAACAATGCCAAGCAATAAAAACCATTGGTATTTTATCATCCAGTCACTCAGGTCAAGCAGCACAGCGGTATAAAAAGGGATTTCCGGCATTCCTTCAAACAGGCCACTCATTTGTGGAACGATATAATTAAATACAAACACAACACACAAAATACAAACGCTAAAAATAACGGCCGGATAGATCAATGCTTGAGTGATTTTGCTTTTCAGCTCAGACTGAAATTTAATATCTTCTGACAGCCGTGTAAAAACACGTGGCAAGGTACCACTAGCTTCACCTAGCTTCACCAAGTTTATGTATAAGGGATTGAAGATTTCTTCAGCCGCCATGGCGTCTGATAAGCTCTCGCCACGACGGATGGCATCATGCAGATTAGCAACCAACTTAGCCTGAGGGGCACTGGTAGAATTACGCCTAATAATACCGAGACCTCTGTCGATGGTGACGCCTGAATTTAGCAGTAATGCCAGCTCACCCGTGAGGTATTCAATTTCTTTAGCGCTGACACGACGACGCGTCAGAAGTTGGATGCCGTTTGAGACAACCCCATCTTCTGTAATCTCGACAACCATAAGCTGCTTATCTTGCAATTGCTTCTTAGCGATATCTAAGGATAAAGTCTCTATTTGACCGTCGGCATTACCGCCATTGGCATCATAGGCGCGGTAGGTAAAAGTGGCCATATCAACCGCACACTCTAAATACTTCATCTACTGTGGTTAGACCCTGCATGGCTTTGAGGAGGCCATCTTCGAGCAAGTCTCGCCCACCATTATCTCGATTATAGGCCTTGGCATTAGCCAAAAACTGATCGTCTTTAGCGATAGTTTTTAAATGTTCATCGCAGGCTAAGTATTCTAATACTGCGATACGGCCGGCAAACCCTGCTTGAGCACAATGTTCACAGCCCTCGGACTGCTGTAAATTTATCGATGGTAACTCCAAACGCTTTGCCAATTCGGCCAGTCCGTATTGAGCCATTAACGCCTGCGAATTTTCAGCCGGTTGCGCACAGTGCACACACAACTTGCGCACCAACCGCTGTGCAATAATTGAAATAAGCGCAGCATTCAATAAAAACTCTTCCACACCTAGATCAAGTAGTCGAGTGAACGCACTGGCAGCATCGTTGGTGTGCACAGTACTAAACACTAAGTGGCCGGTTAGCGCTGCTTGCATAGCAATTTGGCAGGTTTCTTTATCACGGATTTCACCGACCATTATGACATCAGGATCTTGACGGACCACGCTTCGTAAACCCGCGCTAAAATCAAAGCCAATATCAGGGTTAACATGGACTTGGTTCAGACCTGGCAATTGATATTCGATGGGATCTTCCAAGGTAACAATTTTCACATCTTCGCTGTTGATATCATTAAGGAAGGAATACAAAGTGGTAGTCTTACCACTGCCTGTGGGGCCAGTTAACAAGATAACGCCAGAAGTGCGGCCAAGGTCTCGCTTAATAGCCGCGAATATGTCTGTGGACAAACCTAGCGTACTCAGATCATACTTGAGGGTGTCTTTACGTAAAAACCGCAATACCATACTCTCGCCCTGATTCACCGGCAACGAGGATACTCGTATATCTAGATCAATGTTTGATATACGCATTTCAATTTTGCCATCTTGTGGCCGCCTCTTCTCTGCGATGTCCATTCCAGAGAGTATTTTGAGACGAGATATTACTGGCAACTGCAGTCTCTGGGGAAGAGTTTCAATGTCATGTAAGACGCCGTCGATTCTAAAGCGTACGCGATAACGATTGGCCTTTGGCTCCACGTGCATATCCGACGCCTGCATGCGCAGTGCCCGAGTTATGAGAGAATTAAGTAGATTAACTGTGGGCGCTTCGCTCGCCATCTCACGCAGCCGCTCCTCTTCAACGTCTGAAAGAGCGCCGTTTAAAACCGTAGTATCAACGCTTGCATCACTGGCCTTCATGCTCAGCAAACCGAAATCTGTCTCACTGGCAATAATGCAAGTAAAGTCGATCTGCTCATGATTCAGATATTGTAATACGTTCCAGTCAAGGGGCGCAAAAGTCACAAACTGCAACGGTAATGCCGGATCAAAATTGTAGAGTAGCCAACCTTGACTGAGCAAGAAATCAAACGGAACTAGAGGGTGCTCGGCTGGGGGCAGCCAAGCATCGCGATCATCGGCACTTAAAATAGTCGATTCAGTGATTTGTGCGTAAATCGAAGGCAGTAGCTCTTCTGAAAAACTACCCATATTAAGCAGAATCTTTTCTAGTGAACCGCCTGCACGTGATTGATAGGATTTGGCTTTTTCTAGATCCTCTTCACTAACATTGTGCTCAACAAGGGTGGCTTCGATGTCCATTACTGATGGATCACATCAGCAGCATCATCTTCCCCACCGGACTGACCATCTTTTCCAAAACTCATTAGCACAAACTGCTCTCCATCGGGGCCAGGTGATTGATACTGATAGGTGTTTCCCCAAGGATCAGCTGGCACATTCTTGGGGAGATAAGGGCCGTCCCAACCCTGCTCGGCCGAAACGCGAAGATGATCAAGGTTTTTTGGATAATCACCCATGTCTAGGCGGTAGGTATCTAATGATGTTTCGAGCATCTGCATCTGCGCTTTCGCAGTTTTAATTTTGGTTGAATCGACCTTAGAGAACATTGTCGGCGCAACTAGGGACATTAGTAATCCCATAATAACCACCACGATCAACAATTCTATAATGGTAAATCCGGAGTGCCGGTTAGTGGTCATTTAATAAACTCCTTCGCATAAATAAATAACATAAAAGCAACTATCTTTGCCTGCACACAGTCAAACTAGTGCTCGGTGATGCTGCAGCAAGATTTATCACAAATTGGATATAATATAATATTTATGGGGTAAGCGTGAGTTAAATTCAGTCACCGAGCGATAAAGCGAAAATAAAACGCTACTATTGTCCATTAGCAAATTAGTTATCGCCAAAAATATCCCGTGTGAAAATTTTGTCTTCACAGTCAACAAGACTGTCAGAGTTTCGATTGGTAACAATAACGTCACATTTTGATTTGAAATTTTCAAGATTTTTGATGACCTCAGAATTAAAAAATAGCTCCTCGTCTAACCACGGCTCATAGATCAGCACTTCAATTCCCTTCGCCTTAATTCTCTTCATCACGCCTTGAATGGCAGAAAAACGAAAGTTATCACTACCTTGTTTCATGGTAAGGCGATAAAAACCTACTGTTTTGGGATTCATTTTGATTAATTCATCGGCGATAAAGTCTTTTCGAGTTGTGTTTGATGAGACAATTGCCTGAATCAATGTCTGCGGAACTTGATCATAATTAGCCAGCAGTTGCTTGGTGTCCTTGGGGAGACAATAGCCGCCGTAACCGAATGAGGGATTGTTGTAGCCGCTGCCGATTCGCGGATCAAGACAGACCCCATCGATAATGCTTTTTGTGTCCAGCTTATGAGCTAGCGCATAACTATCTAACTCATTGAAAAATGACACTCGCATCGCCAAATAGGTATTGGCAAACAACTTAATTGCCTCAGCCTCAGTCGATCGAGTGAATAGCGTATCTACACCATCTTTAAGAGCGCTATCTAGCAACAGAGCCGCGAACGCCTTAGCTTGCTCAGAATCGCCACCAACAATAATCCTAGAAGGATAAAGATTATCTCTCAAGGCCATTCCTTCGCGCAAAAATTCAGGCGAAAATATAATTCTTTTGGAGCAAAATTTTGCTTGTAATACGCTTGTATGCCCAACCGGAATAGTCGACTTAATGACCACTAATGCGCTCTGGTTAAGTCGCAATGCGTCCTCAACAACTGCGTCCACCGAACTTGTATCGAATCGATTAGACTTCGGATCATAGTTAGTCGGCGTAGCAATGATTATAAAATCTGCAGCTTTGTAAGCGTCTTCTTTATCAAGCGTGGCTTTTAAAGAGAGTAACTTTTCGCTACAAAAATTTTCAATGTCTTGGTCAGCAACCGCAGACCTCCCTTCATTAATAGTCGCTACCCGAGCACTATCAACATCAAGAACCGTCACGTGATTTTTTTGTGCCAACAGTACTGACAAAGACATGCCCACGTAGCCGGAGCCCACTACTGTGATTTTACGTACTATAGCCACTTTCACTCATCCCTCTGGTGTTATGATCACGTTTTGACACTTTGAGATTAACTATCAAACGATCCTCGCTATAATATATCAGTTATTTAGTCCATATAGCGGTCTGTATGCTGATGATACTAACCGGTTAAAATATATGTCCACCATTTACGGCTGTCTAAACACCACTGCACTATTTTCTTGAGACTACTCTCAGAGCTCTCCGGGGGACCCAGCCTAAACCTCTCTGTATAAATTTTTCCAGCCCAATAATTGAACGATTGAGGTGACTTTCTGGCGTAAGATGCATAAAAATCGATGTCCGGTGCTTATAAAATAGGCGCTAAAGTCGCTGAATCTAATAAATATCAGCCTGTTCAAAGAAGTAACGGCTGTGGTCTTTAAACTTACCCATAGAATCGAAATTTCCCTTATAAGTAAGGTTATCGAGCTTTACTATCTCAAATTCAGTATTTACCAAAATATGCCGAATCACCTCACTCCTGATAAATTCGGGGCACCTGCTACTAAAACTTTCGTAATAATTTCAGTCTTGAATCCGCCTACCTTCACCAACTACAGTGCAGCGAGGAAAAATCTGCCAACCCCCATGTGCTCGAGGTTTTATGGATATATTTGGACGACATTAGCGCCTCTGTGATATCAAATTTTTTACCAAGATTAGCTATGCCCTGCTCAGAAAAATACCCTTTATCACTTTAAAGAAATGTGTCTTTATGTGTTGTGGAGCGCATATTATTGGGACACATGATTTTATCGTACCAAGATATAGAATCGCTATACTTGGGCAAGTTATTTAAAATACTGGTCCTTTAAGAAAGCTCACAAGCAGCAAGCCTATGCTAAACCCGCAGGTGTTCAGATATTTATTTGGACTAAGAGACCTGGCGAGGCAATCACTCCCCTTCGCCTTAAAAGCTCCATTGAAAAACGAGATCCCCCCAAGAAATAAAATAACAGGGATAATAGCGACGGGCCGCGGATCATTTATTTTGCGTCGAGACACCATAGCTGTGCGTTCAACAACAGTAATGCGAGCGAAAACTAATTAATCAAACAAACTAAAAAACTGCTTTTTAACGGTCGCCCAAGTATATCTTCTCTGCGCAATTTCCTGCATGACCGGATCATAATCTTTTTTCAACACACTAATTTGTTCGGCCAAGTCAGTAGCTGTCTTACAGTACATTCCCTTATTTTCCATAGTTGCTCGATTATATGGACAGTCAAAGGCAACTACTGGCTTGGCAAAGTGCATCATTTTTACTAACGACGGATTAGTCCCGCCAGCAGAATGGCCATGAACATAAGCACGACAGTGTTTTCGATTAACATACAAAGCTTCTATCTCATAAATAGGATTCAGTAATCTTAAGTTCGCATGGGATGAGTACTTAGCATACAAATGCTGCCCATAAACCGAGGACTGCCCATTACCAATAAAACTTAGGTGTTCTTTATCTTTGACAAATACTTCCAAAATTAGCTCTACATTGTTTTCTGGATCAACTCGGCAGAGTGCAAAACCATATGGCTAGTCCAGAGAGGGTCTATTAATAGCCTGATCATTTTCAACGTGCCCTAGTGCATGGTCACTACCCTAAGCAACGGTCTCACATTGCCTCTGGTAAGCACTACGAACATAGTCAGCAATAGCCTGATGATCTACCACAACTGTCGTCGAGTATTTCACTGCGAGATATTTGGAGAACTTTAAAAATCGTTTTGCTAAGCCTGCCATTTTTGACTACGCCATCGATGTTGGTCACCGTTCGAATAGAAGCGAGTAATACCACCAACAAAGGAAGAAAAATTGCACCCGACGCGCCCAGAATTAAAAACTGTCGATGACCATAAATTAATGCATGAAGAATAGAGACGATATCCCATATGACACCCATTGTTCCATTTGATTTTAGTGGGAATAAACCAATGTTGCCCCTTTATAGAAGGGAGTTTGATCAAGGTAATGTTTGCCGGAGCAGTAAACTGTATATTGATTTTCATCATCACCAATTATGTGATCCACAAAATCTTCAAAACCTCCATAAGACGGAGGCACAGCAACGATAGCAATAATGGCAAGTTTCATCTATTTTCCTTGCCCTCGTCATTTTTATGCTGCGAGTTGCAATCGATGAGAAATTCGTCGACTCGTCGACTATATACCGCAGCCGAATATTTTTTAGCGACTGTTAATACATGATCTGAGTATCCACGCCACAAATCATAGTCCCCCTGAAGCTTCTCAATAAAATCTACTATTTCTTTAGTATTACGAGCATCAACTTTTAGACCCGACTTATGATCAAAGTAATCCAAGTGACCTCCCACGGGTGGAACAACACAGGGACAACCAAACGCCATACCCTCTAAAACTGTCAGTGCAAACGTTTCTATCCAAAGGTCTGGGAGAGACAAATTCATCACTAAAAATGCGTCTTGATAAAGTTTCTGTATATTCGGTTGATTTGAGAGAAGCGTTAAGTTTTTTGGAATTCGAACACTTGCTGAAAACTCTTGTAATTCACTTGCGCTACAGTTAAAGACCCCAGTAAAAGGAGTATCAGGCATTCTCTCAACTAGCTTTAACAGTTCATACACGCCTTTGTACTGCTTTAAAGAACCAACAAACAGAACCTGACGTTGATTAAATTTCAATTTTAAGTCTAAATTCGGCTCTAGATCGAAGTCGATACGCAAGCCGTTAGGTAAAACTTTGGCAGCCTTACCATTAAATTCATATTGATTGGACGCAAACTTCGAAACAAATATAATTTGATGTGCTGCCCAGTCAATTATACTAATAGCCACACGGCGCATTAGTGGAGGACCGCTATTTATCTCATGAATATACACCAGTGTCGATGCGCCACAGATTCGGCTGGCTATCATAGAACCGAGCGTCAAAATTGTATTATTAACAACAACCACATGTTTTCCCCTCCAGCGATTTTTCAAAACAAGTAGTGACGTATTGAAAAATAACTGAAGTTGAGCGAACGCGAACGATACTGAGTTTAAAAAGTTCGACCGCCCTCTTGGATACCATATCGCTCTCTTTTCCCCTAACGAATGATCCAAAAAGCCTTCAGATTGGCTGGTGATGATTGTTAAACTTTGTGATTGAACTTGGTCAGTGGCACAAAAATCAGATAGCACTCTAGGACTTCCACTAAAGTTATTTAGTAGGTGTACGACAATATAGTGGGTACTATTACCGGAAAATTTCTGACGTACCATGCGGTCATTAAGCCTCATTATTTCATACGAAGAATACGGAGCACAGTTACGCTATGCTGGCCTCGTTATTAGATTTTATAAACTAAACAAGTTTATATATGGCGAGAAATCAGTTTTTTAACACAAAAGCCCACACCCAAAAGCTCTCTGTTAGCTTGCCGTACTATATATGTTTTATTCATAGGTAGTAACACTATTAGGTCTCCATCCCCTATCTAAGGGGTCATTTGATATAGCCTTACTTTCGGTTACCCCAAAAACGTAAAGATTCACGATCGCAGCTGTTCAAGTAAAAACGACCAACTGTAACGACGTTGGCAACTAATACTATTTTTTTTAGCGTGCACTCTCGAAGTCTTCTGCAGAGCTACTCCCATCGCTTCGGACAAACCTTTGCTTGAGAGTGTTTTTGCATAATCAATCGTATAATCTAAGTCTAACTCGTGGGTCGCTGTAACCACTCCTGTCATTTTTGAAAAAGCTACAACTCGCATGCCACAGGCGGCCGCCTCTAAAATTGTTTGGCCAAGGGGCTCATAGGTTGAGGACATCACAAAAACATCACACGCCCGGTAGAAGTCCTCAACATGAGAGGTTCGTCCGGCTAAAATTACTCTATTCTCTAAATTAAGGGCAGAAATTTTCCGCTTTATAGTCTCTTCTTGCTCACCTTCTCCGACTAATATCGCACTACAATTGCTTGGCATTTGAGCGATTGCAGCGACCAGAAAATCTATTCCTTTTGCCTGGACAAAGCGACCAACAAACAGAAATAAATTTTGTGCCGAGGGCAACCCAAGTTGACGTCGTAGTTGGTCTTTATCTTTTTTAACCGCCACCTTAAATCTGTTGGCATCAATACCTGGCTTAACAATTTCAATAGGGATACTATGATACCTCTTGGGTAATATCTGTCGGATTTGTAAAATCATGGAGGAGCTAAATACAAACCGCTTAGAGTTAAGAATCGCCCTATTCTGAAGGTAACTATCAATAATTAGATGAACAAAAATTCGAAGTTTATATCGATAATCTGCATTTTTCATTTCAGCGCTCAACTGATTTTTAATCAAGGAAGGTAATAAATAGCGTATGTTCTCAAAACCAGCAGTTCTTGCCGCCAACACATGGGAATGATGTCGAGCTATTACAATCGCATGAGGGTACTGGACATGGAGACGTCGATACAATTGCGGGAGCGCCACGCCGCCACGCCGCAAATTTAATAACCGTTTTGGCAACGAAAATAGAGTGTCATCATCATAGTTTATCTGTTGGATGTTTTCAGGCAAGCCCACACTCGATGCATCCAAAGCTTCATTTTTGATCGGATTTCGGCAAACTGATATTGCAGGGAGCTGCATTTTTGATGCTGTCAGCAGTAAGTTCCGGATCGAGTTTTCTACACCACCAATCGCTGAATAATGTGCTCGGTTACCAAAAATTATCACAACTTTCGCTTCTCTTCTATTGTTATCTGACTTTTAAGTAATCTCAATAGCTCTTTCCACATTTCCAAAGACTGAAGCTTCAGATCACTAGCTCTCCGAACTAGTTTCTCTGTTATTGCTTCTGAATTTTGGAGGCTAAGATTTATAACTTCTTTTAACTCTTTGTTACTCATAAGAGGATTAAGTAAAAGCTCTGGCGCCCTGTAGTCTTGATAAAGAAGTTCATATTTATGACTCCAGCTGGTACCAACACACGCAACCCCACTTGATAGAGCGCTTACGCATCCATGATAGCGAGAGCACAACACTGCTTCTGACGATGCAATGATACCTTTAACAACGCGAGGGTCTGCTTCGGCCACAATCTTAATGGGAGTATCGATTTTACTATTGATTTTCTCAATTAAAGTACCGTCCTCATTACCCTCATGATTTAGAAAAAATGGTGTCAGCCCACATTCTTTGTAATAAATAACGGCTTCTAACAGCATAGATTCATAACGATTGATCCAGGCCTTATTGGTGTTTCTTGGATTCACCATGTTTATGTTAGGTACTATGCAAGCCCATCTAACACTAACATCAAAATAATTGGGGACAATCCCGTCCACTAAGTTGGTGAAATCTCCATATTGATATAAATGAGGCATTGGACCAGTAATGTCCTTGATATGCTTAAAGGACTGCTCCTCGCGAGCACAGATCATAGTGGCATCTTTAAAGCTTTGTGCAATTCGATCTTGACTAATCTTAGTGGTAAAAGGCCCAAAAGCCTGAGGCATGAAAATGTAAGGCTTTCCTTTCTGTCGAAAGCGCTTTAATTCATTCTTAAGATGGTAAATGCGTATTTTAGAAGGCCATTGATCTGAATAAGAAAAGCCGGATGCATCAATAATTATGTCAACATCAGCTTCAGTAACAATACCCCAATCACGTAACTTAGATCGAACAATACTGGGCATCCAGTAGCTCAACCTATTTAGATCAAGCAAATTTTTCCTTAATGCTAGTTTTTGCCAGGCAGGAACCCTTGAGCGCTGAAAAAAAGAGGCTTTCTTAGAGGGCGTCAACGCAAACTCTGCGTCAGGCCATATCCCAGTAACTTGTTCAGTAATTGCACACAACATGAGTTGCGCGCCCTTATTTTCGAACTCTACGCCTTTTATTTCTATAATCATCATAACCGCCTCGCAATATCACTAGCCCCTTTTTTTGCAGAAAAAGGAATCATGCCGTCCTCATCAGGGTATCCAATAGAAATTAACATCATGGGACGCTGATAACTCTGTAACTGTAACTCGTCCGCCATTTGAATTTCATGGCGCTCAATATCTGGCCAATTTATTACGCAGGAGCCCAAGCCACGAGTTTCAAATGCCAATAACATCTGCATGGTTGCTAACGCACTATCAATGTAAATAATATGCCTATCCTTTTCATATGGATAAGCTGAAAGATCACCTACAACGACGATAACGCATTGGAAGTTTTGTGAAAACCCTGCTGTACCCATTGGGATAGAACCAATTTTTTGAGCCTTTTCTGGGGTATCAAATACGAAAAATTCAAAAGGCTGGCGATTACAAGCGCTTGGCGCTGTGGACGCTACATTGATTGCCTCATCGATCAATGAGCGAGGTACCGGTATCGGTTTAAACCACCTCACAGAGTGCCGGTTTTCACATAATGATTTTAAGGCATTGAAACTTATTTTTGTTGGCTCTAGCTCTTTCTGACGAAACGGTTTTTTCATTCCAGTTGCCGTCGCATAAGTTGCTCTCTCAAGCACTTTATCAAAAAGATCTTTTGCGCGATTCACCACTTCGGTATTAGTCACGACAGAGAAGTACTCAGCTAGCACATCATGAGACCAAGCATACTCTTCACTGGTTAAGATATTTGCCGAAACGCACGTATCAAAACTAAACACCGTGTCATAAATATATCCTTGAGCAAAAATATCACGTTTTGGCTGCATACAAAGACCTTTTTCAAGCCTATGCGTGTTGCGGCGTAACATGAAACTCGATGGTTTCAGTACTCTCTGGGCCTCATGATAACGAAAACGTCCATTGAGTACTGCATGCATCTCTCGCCTGAATTGGGCACTGAAAAAAAAGTAGTACAGACTTGCTAACCAGCGAGATCTTCGAGCAATTGCAGTGACTTTTAAATCCACATTCTGCCGTTTAACTTGTAACGCATTTATCATTTCCCTAGATAGAATTTTTTTGATCATCTGTTTCATTGAGGTTTTCCAATAGATACATTAAGAAATAGCATACAGTCGCCTACCATGTTTTAAGAGTCTTAACGGGAGCAGAAAAGATCGGGTAATTATAACGGCCATTACCCATAACCTAGGATGTAAAAATAAGACTATGTATGCTGCTACTGAATAACTCACTACCGTGGCATATGCCGCGCCCAACGGACCATGCAGCGGAATTAAATAGTAATTCAAACAAACGTTTACTACAGCACCCAAAATCTGACTAGCCATTGACAGCTTTAATAAGTTTTCGATCAAGAGCCACTTACTGAGAAGACTTCGCATAAAAACGAAGACTGCTACCCAAACATGAACGACTAAAATGCTTACAGAATCAATGTAGGCTTCACCAAAAAGCAGTGGTAACAACCAGCTACTTGAGGAGCTAACTGCGATTGCTACGCTGATAGATAGTACCAACAGAGCATCATTCAATTTCTGTAAATCGCGCCCATAAGTGTCAACGTTTTCAATTCGAGTCTTTACTAATTGAGGAAAAAACGAGGTTATAATCGCGGCGGGTATGAAATACCAAACCTCGGATATACGCGCAGCAGCTGCGTAAACGCCAACCGCATAATTATCAAGCATGATACCTAACATAACTTGATCAATTTTTAGATAAATGATCGCAGCTATACCTGACATCAGAAGCCAGCGTGCATCCCTCCATAAACCCTTAATCTCTTCAAAAGTGATCCTTAACCTAAGCAATCTACCGGACAAGCGCTGATAAATCATCAAGTAAAGTAATCCGGTGGCTGCAAGCTCGAACGCTATTAGGTAAACAAATAAGGAAAAATCTGCAGCTTTATAAATAGCGACTATTCGTATCAAGCTAAAAAAAACAAGAACTAACAGGCGCAAGAAAACAGCGTAACGATTAGCTAATTGAGCTTGCAACCAAAAATCTATTACTTGTGCTGCACTGGCAATACTTGAGATCATTAGAATGCTAAAAAACATCGTATTGTCATCGGAAAGGTAAAAACTACTAGCACTCACAACAATGAGGGTCACAGACACACTAGCAACCAACCGTATAAACAAACTCGAACCGATAATTTGATCAACATCATCAGGACGTAACAACAACTCGCGGCTAACAATACTATTCAAACCCATGCTCATAAATGGCATAAACAAAGCTACCAATGCCAGCAAATAACTGAGGCCGCCAAACTGGGACGGCTCTAAATACCTCGCTAGAGCCACGGTAATAGCTAGTGACACGGCCAAGTAAACCATTTTCTCAAAAACTAGCCAGGCAGTGCTTTGTAATGGTAGGTTAGTCTTCAAACGAGCATATCTCTGATGTCCTTAAGGCTACAAAATTGGCCTCGAATAGGATAGATTGTTGCTATTTTCCCAACTAAGTACATTAAATAAACTTTTCTCATAAATGTCCTTTCAATGCCATAACGCCTACTGACAGACACACTCCACTTCATAAAACCAATAGTACTCTATCAATTCCAATACGCCAGTTTGACCGACTAATGTTAGAAGTATTCTCAATTTTAGTGCAGTCAAAAACAGAATATCCCGGCCTTTTAGCCGGTGTCGGATAATCTTTAGTTGTGATGGATTGAACCTGTTTAGGTGTCCGGTACCCTAACTGGCCAGCCTGAGCGAAAATTTCTTTAGCAAACTGGTACCAACTACAAGCAGTATCACCAGAGAAGTGATATATCCCTGACTCAACATGACCCGCCTCAATTCTAGGTATAAGGTCAACAATTAAAATGGCTATATCTTGTGCGTAAGTAGGACAACCTATTTGGTCGCCAACAATACTTAGAGTTTCGCGTTCGGCGCCTAAACGTAACATGGTCTTAAAAAAGTTATTACCATACTCGCTGAACACCCATGAGGTTCTGATTATTAAAAATCGACAGTCAGTGCGCTGGATGGCTATTTCACCAGCCAATTTTGATGCCCCATATACACTTTGCGGGTTGGTCTTGTCCTGTTCCTTATACGGTCTCGACGCGGTGCCATCAAAAACATAATCCGTTGAAACGTGAATTAAAAAGATTCCTATTCTCTCACACTGATTGGCGAGATTATCGACTGCGAAATGGTTAACTTGATAGGCTAGACTCTCCTGAGTCTCGGCCAAATCAACTGCAGTGTAAGCAGTAGCATTAACAACTATGTCAGGATTTAAAGATATCAGATTCTCTGATGTCTCAATAAAATTGGCAATATCGGTATCGGCACGACTGTGATAAATTAGATCATAATCGGTCTGTGAGAACTGGTCATAGAGACATCGGCCCAACTGTCCTTGGCTACCCAGAATCAAGATTTTCATAGGTCAAGGTCGGCCAGTTGTTTTGCCACCGCGTCCTTTGCCGAGACAATAGGGTCCTGAACAGGCCACTGAATCGCCAGATCTGGGTCGCTCCATAAGATGCTCTCCTCGTCGGTTGAATCATAGAAATCTGTGCATTTGTATTCAAAATCTGCGATATCAGACAACACTACAAAGCCATGAGCAAAGCCTGGAGGCACCCAAAACTGCAGTTTGTTTTGCTCAGACAAAATGACGGCTTCCCATTTGCCAAAGGTCTTAGAATTGGCGCGTATATCTACAGCAACGTCATATACCTCACCCCTTACTACTCTGACCAATTTACCTTGGGGCTTAGTTTTTTGGAAATGAAGACCACGCAAAACCCGTTTTGAGGAGCGAGAGTGATTATCTTGAACAAACGGCAAATTAATACCGGCAGAGTCAGCATATCTAGCCGCATGAAACGTCTCTAAGAAAAAACCCCTTTCATCACCAAACACTGTGGGCTCGATGATTACACAACCGGATATGTTTGTTTCAATAACCTTCATACATGATCCTCTATGATTTTATAAAGATATTGACCATAGGCAGTTTTTTTAAGCTTTTCAGCTTCAGCCAAGAGATGAGTTGTGGAAATCCAACCCTTATGGAACGCGATTTCTTCGAGACACGCAACTTTAAACCCTTGATGATGTTCTATAGTTTTCACAAACTGTCCAGCTTCAATGAGCGAGTCATGAGTACCCGTATCTAACCAAGCAAAACCTCGTCCTAAAACCTCTACTTTGAGATCACCCCTTGCTAAATAAACATTATTTACATCAGTTATCTCCAATTCTCCTCGTGAAGATGGCTGAATCGCTTTAGCAATCTCAATGACATCATTGTCATAAAAATACAGTCCAGTTACAGCAAAATTCGACCGAGGAGAAGTTGGCTTTTCCTCTATTGAAAGAACACTACCGTCTTGATCAAATTCCACTACACCAAAGCGCTCAGGATCTCTAACTTGATAACCAAAAACTGTGGCACCAGAGCATCTGATTGAAGCTTTAGCCAGATGTTCTGAAAAGTGCTGGCCATAAAAAATATTATCACCCAGCACCAAGGTAACATCGTCGCCACCAATAAATTTTTCACCTATAGTAAATGCCTGAGCCAACCCATCCGGTGATGGCTGGATGGCATATTTAAGTTGTACGCCAAAACCAGAGCCATCGCCTAACAAGCGCTGATATCCCTCTATATCATCTGGTGTCGAAATGATTAAAATATCTTGAATACCAGCCAACATAAGCACCGACAGCGGGTAATAGATCATAGGCTTGTCATAAATAGGCAGTAATTGTTTAGATACTCCTCTAGTTATGGGGTGAAGCCTCGTACCAGAGCCACCAGCCAATACGATACCCTTTCTAGATCGATTCATTTGCTGCTCCTAATCTCTCCAATTGATACGCTCCGGAAATCACTCTATTCCACCACAACTCATTATCCAAATACCACTTAACAGTTTTTCGTAGTCCAGTTTCAAAGGTTTGCTCAGGGACCCAACCCAACTCCCGCTTGATTTTTGAACCATCAATAGCATAGCGCGTATCATGCCCCGGACGATCTTTTACAAAAGAAATCAAATCTCGATAATGAGCAATACCCTCAGGTTTGTTTGGGGCCAATTCTTCTAAAAGCTCACAAATAGCTTCAACCACACTTAAGTTGGTCTTTTCGTTATGGCCACCAATGTTGTAGGTCTCTCCAACATTACCTTCAGAAACCACTTTCACCAACGCCCTCGCATGGTCTTCAACATATAACCAATCACGTATTTGTTGACCATCACCATAGATTGGTAAAGTCTTACCTTGAAGGGCATTTAAGATAATATGCGGAATTAATTTCTCTGGAAAATGGTATGGTCCATAGTTGTTCGAACAATTGGTCACCAAAATAGGCAACCCATAGGTTCGACCCCATGCTCTAACAAGATGATCAGAACTTGCTTTAGTGGCTGAGTATGGAGAACTGGGCGCATAGGATGTAGTCTCAACAAATAAACCATCCTCGCCCTCTAAATCTCCATAAACCTCATCCGTAGAAATATGATGAAATCGAAATAGTTTCTGCATGGACGCATCAAGACTATGGTAATACCGCCGAGAGACCTCTAAGAGATTAAACGTACCAACAATGTTAGTGGCGATAAAATCAGCTGGACCATCGATCGATCGATCAACATGACTTTCAGCTGCGAGATGCATTACCACCGTTGGCTGGTATTTGCTAAAGACCCGCTCTAACTCGCTTAAATCACAAATATCAACCTGCTCAAATATGTAATCTTCGTGATCACTCACACTAGCTAAAGAATCTAAGTTCCCAGCATAGGTAAGCTTATCAACATTAATCACGTTGTGTTCAGTATGTCTAATTAAATACCGCAATAAGGCGCTACCAATAAATCCTGCTCCGCCACTGACTAAAATTTTCATTACAATTTTCCTAGTTGGTTTGGAATAACTTACGATATTGATTTCGCACAACTTTCCATGTGTAGCGTCGTCTGGCTATAGCACCTAACTCCTCCCCACCCCCGAAAAAATCTGCGTTGTTTAGAATTTTCAATAAGGATGAGGAACTCGAAAAATAACACCCTTTGTCCTCCATCGTAGATCGATTATAGACACAATCAAAAGCCACTATTGGCTTGTCAAAATGCATCATCTCCACCAATGAAGGATTTGTGCCCCCCGCTGAATGACCATGAACATAAACATCACAATTTTTTCGATAAAAAGCCAATACTTCGAGATCATATATCGGGTCGAGTAATTTAATATCAGATGCGGTTGAGTAATGCTCTATCAGTTGTCTTCCATACTCTGATGCCTTCCAATTCCCCACGAAAATTAAATTCATTTTCGACTCTAAAAAAGCATCGAGTATCAGATGAACATTATTTTCTGGCTCAATTCGACATAAAGCAAATGCGTATCTTTTAGCTCCAAAGGCTATTTGTGAAGTCTCCGGCAATATTTTTTCAATATAAGCATGATCCCCACCATAGGCGATGGTCTCACAAGTACTGTTGTAGTTGGTCTCTACGTGCTTCGCAATTGCTTCATTGTCGGCGACAACTATCGACGAAAACTTCACGGCTAATCGCTCTGAGGATTTTAAAAAAAACTTTGCAAATCCTTTCCATTTTTGACGTTTCCACTCTAAACCGTCAATGTTAGTTACAACATTTACTGTCGGGCAAAAAAAGTTTACTAAGGGAAGCACAATAGCGCCAGATGTGCCCAAAACAAGAAGGTTTTTGTGACCCGTCAACAGCGCATGTATAATTGACCAAACATCGTAAATTATACTCTGCACACCATTCGCGCTTAAAGGTATGTAAATCAATTTAGCATTCTTATATGCCGCTACTCTCTGAGCATAATGCGGTCCAGAGCAATAAACTGTATAACGCGCAGAGGCATCTTCAATAAGGTTTTCCGCCAACGTTTCGAAACCACCGTATGATGCTGGCACACCAACGGTACCTATTATGGCTATTTTCATCAAAAATACTCGAGGAATTATTATAAATGGTAGGTCAGTCGTAGTATGAAAAAATACAGTTTTAACCGTAACAAAAAAAACAAAAAAATATTACTTCATCAAGCGTTTGCCACAATGGAATCTATGATCTCAGCGATCGACCTTTTGAAAAAATCTTCTTCCGACAACAACTCTGCAATCTCTAAATCACCAGATAGTTCGATGATCTGAGATAACGTTTTATCATCTAAATTACTATTTCGATAGTTAATGATATATTTATCACTAGTCAACTCATAGTCAATAGACGTTAGTACAGGTCTTAGATATCTGAGATATTCATAGAGTTTAAGTGGTGAGCCATCGTGGGATTTTTCCTTGAGGTATGGAAGAAGCCCAACTTTAAATGTTTTACATATGACCGGTAGATCACTGTAATGAAATCCACCCAATAGTTTTACATTATTCAAAGTTTTCAGCTTAGCCCTAACTTTGTGGTCATAAAAATCACCGTAAATTGCCACTGTATGGTTAAAAGACAATTTTTGTATAAAAGTTACGTCGATTTTATCCGTCACGAACCCAATAAATCCAAAATCGAATAAATCCTGTGATGGAGTGTCTAAACAAATATTTTTATCACTCGAAGGTAAATCTTCAAATACTTTGTTGGTAATAATTCTTGTTTCCGCACTACTCGGTTGGTCAAGATTTACATTACGAAAACACGCGTCAGACACAAAAGTTAATAATTGAGCGTGCTTCTTCACAAATAAATACTTTTGATGCACCGCTTGGCGCTCAGCTTTTGTGAAACGATTATGCTTCGTGAAATTATCAATAAAATCATACCAGTAATACCAACCATGCAATGACTCAGGATCAGGGCTACCAATGGGCATACAGTCGAGAAATACATTAATAGTTTGATCGTCTTTAAGCTGAGGAAGCATCTCATTCAGATACTTTTTTATAGATCGAGTCCACCAAAGGCGGCGTTTCAGGGGTCCAATTACATCGTACGATGTCGAGTCATAGATCGATATATCATACCCATCTAAAATGCCTTTCTGAAAAAACTTACCCAAAATACGTTCATATACAGAGACCGGTCGCTCCAAAAGAGTTAGGGATATTTCATCCATTTGGGCAAGTGTTAGCAAGAACTGTAAATCTCTAACTGCAGGACCGTATTCCTTATAGAAATAAGAGCCCCGATAGTTGAGTACTACTAGGTTAATTTTCATAGAATGGCAATCGGTGAAGGACCAAAATCAACTTCTTCAAATAAGGTTTCCTTTTTTGTTTGATTTTTTGCTCCCCAGCAGGAAGTATAACGAAACAAGAAAAATCTTTTGCACTTAATTACTTTTTCAAATATCCGTCCACATACTTTATATTAAATCAAGAAACATGATGCTAGTTGTCTGAGGTATGAAGACGGTAAGTTTTATTTAGAAGAGTGCACAGACACACCAGCGAAATACTGTTTATTAACTATCCAATTCATGGCATACATTAAAACGAACAAAAGGTTATGACTTTCAAATCAAAAACTCCAGGGGAAAACTAATGTACATCTGAGGCTTCACTCACGCATCAGAAGCTTACATGTGTTGATAATATTATTATATTAAGCATATCCATGAAGATTTTTTCAGCCGAAGTTAAAATTTTACATTCGCTCATAACGCATTATTAATCGCGAGAACGAGAACCCATACCCCAACGAGAACCATTTATGATGGCCTTAATAAAAACATAAGCTTTCTTGTACTGCAGCGTTATAAGGAACTGAATTAGGAAAATTGGAGTAAAGAGGAACATATTTACAGAGAACTTGGTAGCAGATGATGCCTCCCTTAAAGAAAGGTAAATTTGATTCCTCACTGAAAAAAATAACTGCTGTTCAGAGGCAGTAGAGTAACGGTTTTTAAGAAAGCCCGATCCTCCGTTTTTCAAATGAAAGCTTCTCTCCAAATCTATAATCTCAGGATATCTAACGAAAACTATATTAAAATTCCCCTCCGAGCAAAGACGAAAAGTGAAATCATAATCGTCAGCATAAAGGTAAAAATCTTGATCTGGGAATATCTCTTTCTCAACAGCGGTTCGAGGGAGAAACAGGCCACCATAAGGAGCGGCCAAAAGATCACCCCCGAAACTTTTACCCTTAAAAGAGTCAGTTGCGAATACAGTTCGGCCTAAGAAATTACAATCACCTCCTAATATTCTCCAAGGCTCTCCTGCTAAAAACGTTTGGAGAGGAAGTATTCTGTCAGGACGATGGAAATAAAATATGTCTTCTGAATTTTTGCAAATGTCGAGTGATTTTTTTAAAAAGCCATCAGGAACCAAATTATCGTCATCTAAAAGAAGCAATCGATCACAACGATCAAATTCATAGACATATCTCAACAGCTTATAATATCCACCCGCCGATCCCACATTTTTTTCGCTTTCAATAAACAATACCTGATGCCCTGCATATCTCTCTTTTGTTTCAATTATCCGCTGATTACTTACTCCATTAAAAAGCACATAAATATAGTCGAAACCCTCTTTTAGGAGCCGATCAACATTTTTATATAAAAAACTAGATCGATCGCCATAGGTTACTGTTCCAGCCGCAACTTTCAGCTTACCTTTCACTCAAAACCTCTTTTTTAATTAATGCCAGCGGATAAAAGAAAAATAAAAGCATCAACATAGGGTCAAGGACAATATTATTGAACATCATAGCAACGGGTAGCCCAAGGACTAAAAAGAATGCAAGATCAGATTCTGCCCCCCTGGGTTTTGCTCCCATAACCGTTATTTTATAAATACCACAAAGCAAAAAAACCAAGGAAAAAAAACCAGAATTAACGATCAAAAACACATATCCGTTATCAATATATAGGTGTTCTTCACCCATACCAGCGATAACACCATGACCATAGAATAAAGACACTAGTTCGAATGAATCGATCCAATATGACCAGATTTCAAATCTGGAATATAAAGAATGTGAACTAAGGATAAACGAATTACTTTGATCGATTGAACCATCAAGATTTACAATAAAAACAAGAGATAAAATAAGTAAACTCAGCCCAAAGAGCATCATCAAAAGGACAGCGTTTTTTTGTAAGCCCACACGCACGCCAATTATCGCGATGCTTATATAGGCGAAGGTAACCATAGCATTTCGATTGAAAGAAGAAATTAATAACAAAATCAAAACAACAAAAATAATTTTTTTCTTTGAACTATTCATATCACCACAGAGTAAAACAACTAGGGAGAAAACCATGAACATCCCAAAATTTAGTGCGCTATAAAAGATACCGCTAAATCTTACTGTAATGTTTTGATCGCTGGTTTGAAAAGGATTTACTATAATGCCAAGATCAAGTAACTCCCCGTAAAACCGAAAGACTAACTCTAGATCAATAATCACAAAAACAAGGAGAATGATACCTAGCACAATACAACCACGTAGCGCTAAACTTGCAACGGAGTTGGTTACTTTCACAAGAATGCTTGGAGATTTTGTTGCAAAATACCACAACATGAACATTGAGACGCATTGAAACGTAAAGACAATAAGTATCTGATAAGAGGTCAGCTGATATGGGTTATATAATAGCGAGTGAGCAAACGTCACCGCCGAGGAATAAAAAATATATGCTAATATGAAAACATCAAACATTGATAACTTTACAGATCGAGAGCCCTGTAAAAACGCTATAAAACCTATAAAAACACTGACAATAAAAATCCCTATTCCGATATCCGGGACACCGAAAAATAACGACACCCTAAATGCGTCTTTAAAGATAATCCAGAAAATGGTGAGTGCACAGCTTATAACCAGAGGATTAACAGAATGATTTGGACTAGAAGTAGCTATCAACATTTCTCAAAAACCTTGTGATGTCTTCCTGACATTTATCGTCTTCCTGTTCAATTCGACGGCCAACCAAATGACTAGTTTCCCTTGCCTCAGCTAGCATACTATCTGAGAGGCCATAGGCTATTCCCCAGCGATCTTTTTCATTTGGATACCACTGTTCTATAGATATGTCTGGATCTGGAATTACGATAGAGAGGCAACCACTCAGCACGGCAAATCTTGAGTATGCCGTCAGAGGATCATAGGAAATAAAACGTTCTACTTTAGCAAAAATTTCGGCAACTTCGGCGTGAGACTTCCCATCAATTAAAATTGATTTCGAAACATCATGCACCAAATCTTTTCCCTTTCCTTTTCTTATGCAATACGCAGTACCTTCTCTTTGAATTGACTTAGGCGGGGTCTTGTATAAATCCGTCGGATAGTGAATTATCTTTAAGGGATCTTCAACCAAGACACATCCAGGAAAATAGAAATCATAAATCGCAGAATTGTACTTAACATGAAGCTCTCCGCGTCCGTAAAAAATATCACCTGTGTGGAAGCCTGGCTGATGTAAAAACCACCTAACAACATTTTTTGCATTTGCAGGGTTACCATTTATCGCTTCGGGATAAACCACAACCCAAGATGGATCAGACAGATCCGCTGGCACAGAAGTTAAAATCGGTGTATCAAAAGCTGGATTCTTTTTATATGACCTGAGCATTAGCTTCAAATGCCGCTTTGTCATTTTAAAAACAGAAGCTAAAAAGTTATTAGAATTGATTAGATAAATATCGATATGTGGTAACAAATAAGCTTCTACCCCCCTTTTATTTAACAAGTGACATAGCTTGTGGAGAACGACATGACCGCCAATATTCTCATCATAACTGGGAGACACAATCAGATACTTTCTTTTCATCAGTTAACCAAAATTATGTTTCATTGAAATGTGCGATATGAAATAGTTTATAGCCAACAAACAGAAAAAAAGAATTGTAAGCATAATTAAAAAATCTAACGCTGGATATGCACTCAATGCAAATTGCGATTTAAATAAGTACATAGCGACTACCGTCAGCATTATTTGAATAGAAGCGGTCGCTAGTGAAATGAGTGTAGTTCTAAAACCGAATATTCTTCGAAGCAAAGGAGCCGCAGTATGCAAAAAGAATATAAGTGTACCAACAAGCCAAACCAAAACTACTCCATATTCTTTGTACACTATCGCCGAGTAAATTGAGATTGGAAGAAACACGAACACATGAGCGAAGTATCTTTTGGAATATTCTTCTAATTCACCCTTTGCGTAGGCGGTGATAAAAATAATATTGGTTAATCCATGGATAAAATTCCCAAGACCGAGGTATCCAAGAAAAACACTCGCACTCGCCGAAAGTTCACTGTTGCGTGTCCACAAGAAAAGTATTTCCTCACCAAAAATAAACAGACCACTTGCAGCAATGGAGAAAAAACAAACATAAAATTGTATCGATCTGAACACCATGTTGGCAAATAACTTTGAATGCGATTGTTCATGAAGTTTTACAAACCTAGGCATTAATACCTGATTTATCGGAATAAACATCGTTAACATTAAATTACCACTAACCAATGCCAGGGAAAAAACACCAAAAGCTTCTAGAGGTATGGACACCGATAATACCAGTTTGTCTAATTGACTCACCAACACCCACAATACAGAGATAACCCAAAGGCTTCCAGATTGTTTTATAAGCCATTTTAAGTCTGGGGTTACACCATTATTATCTAATGAATTTGGACCACGTGATATACCAAGATTATTCAAACAAACCCGTGAGAAATTTTTAAGAATGGCGACCTCAACTAACACTACTAAAAGCTGAAAAAAGAAAAAAAGTGTCACATTGGCGCTGAAGACTGACATCACGACAATGGCGATAGGATAGCGCAAGGTCACAGTAGTAAAGTTGGTTAGTGCCAAAGTTTTCTGACGCTCTAACCCTTGAAGTAATCCCCTATCTGGCAGCGAAAAAAAGCGAATTGCGACACATGCAATCATAAGGAATACAGATTTGTTTATAGTTGAGCCAGCAAGTGAAGATTCGATCAGTGACGGTACTACGCCACTTTGAAAAATTATACCGCTCAAAAGTAGCAGTAGTAATACAGCCTTCTTTATCAAACTTTGAAAATACCGATAGAACTTATTAAACCTTATTACGCTGTTGGCGCTTGAAGGGTCAAGTTCTGCGGATAACTTTGTTATTGTTCCTGTAAGACCACCGTCAACAACTTGCAACAACATCTGTATAACAAAATATAAGCCAATGAGACCATACCCCTCAGTTCCCAGAAAACTTATAAGTAACGGAGTGACAACAATGGTTACAATTACAGAGTAAATTTGTACCCCATACAAGGAAACAATGGCTGATTTCATGTTAACGTCGAGAAATAGTGCTTTGCAGAATCTACTACGTGAGCAAACTCGTCATCTTGGATACCAAAATATAATGGAAGTCGGACCAATCTTTCACTACAGCTGGATGTGTGCTGATCATTCCCAGAAAACGAGCCGAACCGTCTCCCTGCTGGCGAACTATGTAACGGCACGTAATGAAAAACTGACATAATTCCTTGTGATTTCATGAAACTAATAAAATCGGCTCTTTCTTCTTTTGAACGCAATAACAGGTAAAACAGATGTCCATTATGCTCACAACCTGGAGGAATATTCGGACGTTCGACGAGACCAAGTGAGCACTCATCGTCAAAGGCCTGATAATAACAGTTCCAAGTTTGTAGACGGTTTTCATTAATACGATCCACATTTTCTAACTGGGAAAACAAATAAGCTGCCTGTAATTCGGAGGGGAGATAGCTACTACCGACATCTTGCCATGTGTATTTATCTACGGCTCCTCTAAAAAATTTTGAACGATCGGTTCCCTTCTCTCGAATTATCTCCGCGCGTTCAAAAAATATTGGATTATTGATTAAGAGAAGTCCGCCTTCGCCCCCACTTGTGTAATTCTTCGTTTCATGGAAACTATAAGCCCCCAGATCACCTATCGTACCTAAAGCCTTGCCATTGTATGTTGACATCATTCCTTGCGCAGCGTCCTCCACCACATAGAGATTATGCTTACGCGCTAACTCCAAAACCTTATCCATATCGCAAGACACTCCAGCATAATGCACTACAACTATGGCTCTGGTACTCGATGAAATTGCCGCTTCAATCAGTGACACATCTAAATTCATAGTTTCTTTTTTAACGTCAACGAATTTAACTCGAGCACCCCTAATAACAAATGCATTTGCAGTACTGACAAACGTATATGAGGGCATAATCACTTCATCACCAGCTTTTATGTCAAGTAACATAGCCGCCATTTCCAACGCCTGAGTGCAGTTGGGGGTCAACAAAACCTTTGAAGGAGTCAGCCTTGTCTCAAACCAGCGCTTGCACTTCTCACTAAAATGACCATCACCAGATAATTTCCCAGACTTTAAGGCCTCCGTTATGTAAGCTAATTCAGAGCCAACAAGTGGAGGTTTATTAAATGGAATTTTCACTAAGAAACTCCTTTTCCAATTCAAGTAAATCTCTTCGCCGATCCTTAATTCTTGAGGCAGGACAGCCAACGTATATTCCCCAAGGCGACGTAGACGACAAAACTAAACTCATCGAACCCACTGCTGTACCCTCAGCAAGAGTGACGCCGGGCATAATGGTTGAATTGGCACCCACAATCACATGCTTTTCTAATTCGACGCGCGCAAACAACTCATCTTTGAATTTTTTTGGAATCAGCGAATTAACCATAGACTTGCCGCTGTAGTCATCCGATTGAGCGAAAACTTTTGCTCCATAAGCTAAGGTGACAAAGTCACTCAACACAACACCTGGGACTCCGCCCGCCACTAAGCACATAGGAGTGATATGACAGTAACAACCAACCGTTACGCTGCCTGATATAATACAAAAATCATCAATCCTAGAGTTCGAGCCCAAACTGATCTTCTCTGGCTCATATATTTTAGCTTCCTGAGATATTTTCACGTTTTCGCCGAGATATTTAAATCCAAAGTCAACGAGAACTGACTGATCGTAATATGACACCTTACAACCTCACTACACGATCAGATCTTTCAAATACGCCTTTGAGATCAAATACAAACCCATCAGGAGTTAACATCTTGAGCAATAAATCCTGTTCAGATCTAAATTGATCGTGAGATACACACAGCATAATTGAATCGTATTTAGATACCGATAGCTCAGCATCGATACTAACACCGTAGTGTTTTTCGGCTACTTCTGCATCCACATAAGGGTCGTAAATCGATACCTCGATACCAAAAGAAGTTAGATGTTGATAAACTTCTATAACTCTGGTGTTTCGCGTATCAGGGCAATTTTCTTTAAAAGAAAAACCCAAAAGCAATACTTTAGATTGACGCACATTGAAATCTCTGGCGATCAAATTGCGAATTAGCTTGTCGGCTACATATTGTCCCATACCTGAATTAATTCGACGTCCGGCTAATATTACATCAGGATAGTAACCCACTGACTGTGCTTTGTGAGTCAGGTAGTATGGGTCAACACCAATACAATGTCCCCCGACTAAGCCCGGCTTATACAAATGGAAGTTCCATTTGGTTGCGGCCGCCTCCAAAACATCTAGAGTGTCCAGTCCTAATTTGTCGAAAATAATCGTAAGCTCATTAATTAAGGCTATGTTTAGATCTCGTTGAGTATTTTCAATGACTTTAGACGCTTCAGCCACTTTGATAGAAGCTGCCTTGAATGTGCCTGCTTTGATGATTGCAGAGTAAATTCTATCGACAAAGTCGGCTACTTCAGGCGTCGAACCAGAAGTGACCTTTAAAATGTTAGTTAATTTATTTTCTTTATCACCAGGATTGATTCTCTCTGGACTGTACCCCACAAAAAATTGATCGTTATAACTAAATCCAGATGACCGCTCTAAAACAGGTACACAATATTCCTCTGTAGCACCCGGAAAAACGGTTGACTCGTAGATAACAAGATCCCCCCTTTTTAAAGCACCACCCACCATTTCGCTAGCACTTATTAACGGTGTCAAATCGGGTTGCCTGTTATCGTCTATGGGTGTCGGAACCGTAATTATATAAACATTCGCAGATGTAATTTCATTAACATCTGCTGTAAAATACAATTGCTCAGAACCCAACAACTCAGACTCATCTAACTCACGAGTAGTATCCAAACCATTTGATATTTCATAGACTCTGTTAGCGTCTATGTCAAACCCCATGGTCACAAATTTTTTACTTAATGTCACAGCAAGGGGAAGCCCAACATATCCTAATCCAATGACACATATATTAATGTTACTTAGTGAATTCATAAATTTCTTATCACTTAAATCAAAATGTTTAATGAGGATAATTTCATTAATAAACCTAGTCTGCGTCACATTTATCTGATTTGTCGAAACATTGACAAACCAAATAGATTTAGATTCCTAGACTCTTAATTAATGAAGCTAAATATGCACGACTTTCAGCATCACGCATTCCAACAGCCAAGTTAGCGCCCAAGAAACCCTGTTGGTTACCACAGTCATAGGTCGCTGCATCTGTCTCAAAAGCATTGAGACCAACTACTTTAATAAGCATATCAAGCGCATCAGTTAATTGAATTTCACCGCCGACACCCGCAGTGGTTTTAGACAGTAAATCAAGCACCTTTGCTGGCAAAACATAACGGCCAACGACCGCGAGATCAGATGGCGCATCCTCGCGCGATGGTTTTTCAACCAAAGCTCTCAGCTCCACAGAATTAAATGCCTCAAGTTCTGACCCAACAACATCAGCTACACCATAGTTCTCCAAAGCGTCCATACCCACCCGCTCGACCATAACTTGCCCTACACCACTCGCCTCCCAAGCTTCGACTAGACGCACAAAGCTATCATTCCTGGGTCTAGACGGCTTATCTAACACCAGAACATCCGGGAGCAACACAGCAAAAGGTTCATCTCCGATTAGATGCCTCGCACAGAGTACCGCGTGCCCAAGACCAAGCGCATCACTCTGCCTAATGGATGTAACCTTGACTCGATCGGGAATAATATTTTTCACTTTACCAAGAATCGTTTCATTACCTTTTTTTTCTAACCGATGTTCTAATTCATAATGAGCATCAAAATGATTCTCAATAGCCTCCTTTCCACTTCGAGTCACCAAAATAATTTCGGAGATCCCGGCGGCTATCGCCTCGTTTACCACATGCTCAATAATAGGGCGATCGTATACAGGCAATAATTCTTTTGGAATTGCTTTGGTAGCAGGCAGCATTCTCGTCCCTAAACCTGCCACCGGAATAACTGCTTTATTTATTTTTGCGGCCATCTATTAACCTCTTATGAGAAATACCAGCAATCGCACACTAACTTGATATTAAATATTGAATCTTTGCTTTATCGATATTAGTTGGTCTCTTTGGAGTCTCGGACCAAAAACCATTACTACTTTTGCTGCACAATTGTTAGCTAAGGCAGCGGCCTTATCATAGGCATATCCAAAAACCATTGAATACAGAAAGACGCCTGCGAACATATCACCCGCACCATTAGTATCAACCACTTGGCTTTTTACTCCCGGCGACCGAAAAATATCACTACCATCATAAACCAGTGCGCCAAGGGGACCATCGGTAATAGCGAAGCACTCACATGACAGCTTAATAGCATCTGCGGCATCGTCAATATTATCTGCACCGGTGAAAGCGAACGCTTCAGCCTTATTACAAAACAACAAATCAATTCCATCACCAATTAGCGCGCGAATCTCCTCAGCACAGGTTGCCACCACAAAAGGGTCTGACAAGCTAAGCGCCACTTTAATTTTGTTCGCCTTGGCGAATGCTACTGTTTTGAGAATAACATTTGCTCTGTTTTTATCCGTTAATAAATAACCCTCAATATACAACCACTTAGATTGCATTAAGGCATGCTTATCCAAATCTTTATCTGACAGCTGCTCACTGGCCCCCAGAAAGGTATTCATGGTACGTTCGGCATCAGGAGTTACCATAACCAAACATTGTCCAGTCCCTGCATTGGAGGAACGTGTACCAGAGAAACCGACTCCTAGGCCGCTAAGGTCACTAATGTAAAGATCGCCATCAGCATCATTTCCAACCCGACCACTGAAAAACGTCGCGGCCCCCAAATCAGCAGCCGCCACGACCGAATTACAGGCGGAACCACCGGGTTTTTGAACCATCTCACACTGCTCAAGCCGACGAAGAAGATCACTTTGTCGCGGCCGGTCAACTAAAGTCATTAACCCTTTATCAATCAGCGCATCCTGCAGAAACTTATCAGAAACCTTAACTTCGGTATCCATAAGCGCAGAGCCAATGGCATATATATCGTATTTAGCCAAATTAATTAGCCTTCCCTATCTATATTATTTTGCGCCATCACTTCATACTGAAGTTGCACTATGTCCTGTTGCAGTTGTCGATACTCTTGTTGTTTCCTAACCAAGAATCGTGCAGTTAAGGACGCTTTTTCAATAATACCTTTAGGCGTCAAAAGGTATACATAACCCCACTTGGAGTTAGAACGCTGAAAATTCTCTAATTTAATCCATCCGACGTCGACTAAAGACTTAAGTAAATAATGGGTTTTACCTAAACTAACCCCCAACTCTTTTGACAGCTGCCTCTGAGTGAGGTCAGGTTTCTGCTCAAGCAGCTTCAGCATCCGATATTCTAGTTCGTAATTCATCATGGGATGTTAACGCTAAAAACCTGCAGGCACGCTACCGCAGGCTTTTCATAATTAAAGCCTAGATGTAATTGCATTAACGCTAGCCCTCCATTCGTTCAACCAATGAACATAGTAGCATAAACTACAAATGATTGAACTATTTGATTTAACATAAAAAAGGAGGGAGGCGTCCAAATTAAAAATAATAACGCAACATTCGCCTTATTAATTAGACATTATTTCTGCTTTACAATCATTTTGACTGCATTTTTTTATGCCATCCTTTTTGTTACTCAATCGATTAAATAAAATAGAACAGGCAAGTGTTTGCACAAAAAAATAAACCATCAGTAATCTCTGACCAGCAGAATACCCTCGTCGAGATAAATTATTAAAACCAAGTCTGATGTTGCAACAGAAAGCGATAGTCCAGTGAGGGAATCTGACAAAGTTTTAGACTTTATTTTTAGTCGGTAAAACCGGTACAACCGATTATGAAGATGCTCGTTATCCGGCTCTGTAATAGGTATACCAGAGCGACGACGACGGATGATGCTAACTAAAAAGTCAAAGCATGGATAAAAACAGAGGGCGGCAAGAAAGGACAGGAAAACAAGACCTTCTGAGAACACTGACAATCGTGCGAACAGCAATCTAGCACCAATGAAGATTGAACAAGCAGAATTGAAAAGTTACGCGACAGTTATATTACGCAACCTTGGCTTTAGTAGAGTGCACTTTTACTTTTCCTGTAATCAAGAAAACCACACTGTAAAGTGCGCCCTGGAGTAGAAAAATCCACCACCATAACTCACTTGTGATGGGAAGTAGTTCAGTCACATAGCCTACCAAGGTAAAACCAGAACTACCGGTAGCAATAGACAAACCGGTAACTGAATTAGCCACTGTTTTAGAACTAAACAGAGCCCTGAAAAAACTATGCACTCTGTTGTGTAAATGGTCATTATCAGGCTGCATAATCGGAACGCCAGCTACTTTTCGCCGTACAACACTGACAAGCAGATCAAAACAAGGATAAAAGAAAAGTACCGCTAAAAACGGTAGGGATACTAGATCTTTAGAGTACAAAAACAAAGCGGAAAAAAGTACGGCTGCGCCAAGCCCATAAGAGCCTGCATCACCCAGAAAAAGTCGGCCTGAAATTACGTTATAAATAAGAAATACGCCACAGCCAATGAACAAACTAGCAAACTGAACCCCACCAACCTCGGTAGAAAAAATATAAAAAGTAATCACAAGAATGCCTGGCAACAGTCCATTAGCCCCATCCGCCATATTGACCGCATTTAAAAACCCTACAGAGAAAAGCAGCGTTAATAGAAGCGCAATCACGGGAAACCCTAAGAACCAATCTAAAGGCGGAAACCCAATTTCAGAGGGTACAAACTCCGGCATCATAATAAAAATGACTAACAAGACAAGTGTCTTACTGATTAACCTAAACCGTGGCGAAAGACTGCCATTACGGACATCCTCCACCAATCCCAATAGGGAACAAATTATAATGCCGAGCCAAACAACCACTCCGACCCCAGAATACGCTATGGACTCTAGCCCTTGCGGCTCTTGCCACGCAAAATAAGTGATTGAAATACAGACACCCAGAAAAACACCGAGACCACCAAGGCGCGAGGACTGAACCTCAGAAATGCCATGCTTGGTAGAACTTTCAGACGCATAGGTCTGCAATGTAAGCCACTGCATAATGAGGACAATACATAAACCTATAACACCAAATAACCCTACCGATAAAAGTAATGTCGCCGAAAGCCTCAGAAGATCGCGTTCTGTGAGTGTGAAAGAAGCCAAATCAGGTGTCCAATTAGGAAGAAAACAATCTTCTTAGTATATCGTTTTTTTACGTTAATTTCTAAAAATGTGGTTTTAATAGCTCTGCGAACTACCTTTACCTGAAACGTCCAGTGACACAATATGCCAAAGCATATAACAAACATTGCGCTGCAAAAACAAAGGCCAATTGTTCGCTAGTAATCGGCCACTAATTTTTTTAATTACAGCGCTGTAATCAATATTTAACGGCAGAAAAACGAGCTATCGATAACTTCATAAATACGGAATCAATCAGCTTTTTTAGCATAGTGCATTATAAGCACCATCAGAACCGACAAAATACCACCGAGAAGCGTACCCAAAATACAGATTAGCGCACGCTTAGGTTGAGATTTTTGTTCAGGTACCATACTGCTGCTTACCGCCACAAAAGCATAATCAGGATTGGCTTCAGCCAGCATTTTACTTTTGAGTTGCTCTTCAATAATGGTGTAAAAAACCTCCTTCATTTCAGCTATAGTCGTTTTAGCAATCTGAGCCTCTAGGTACTCAATATTGCGTGTCACCTTCGCCATTTGACGTTCCTGCATATGTTGATTTATCGCACTGATATACATATCTAACCATTGCTGGGCAATCTGGGGAGAGTAATATTCTACGGACATTGAAACGAGTCCTGTTTTCTTATCTTCGGACACTGATAAAATATCAGTGAAGGTCTCAAACAATTGCCAGCTACTGGGCATTCCTACTTTATTAGTCTCGTTGTTTTTAACTAACCATTCGGTCGTGCCAGAGTCATACAAATCCTCGTCAATTTCAAGCTTACCAGAAGCCCTGTCCCAGCCCTTAGCTGCAAAAACATCTATTTCCAAATTATTAGTCTTAATAAAGCCTTCGACAAAGCTCCAAGATTGCATAATACGCTGAGCTATCTGCGACTCACTACTTTCACCGGATCCTAGACTTACCCCAGCAAGCGACGCAAGCCCACCTAACTGACTTAATGCTCCGGATAACCCTCCTGACTGCTGTTGAGCCGGCTCTAGTAAGACTGAGGCTCTATATTGGTTTGGCACAGACAGCGCATAGAATACTGACAAAATGGCGAATATTGCCATAACAGTGATAATCTTGATCTTGTCCACCCACAACACAGTGAACAATTCTCTTAGATTCATCTCATCATCGAAATGCGCTTGCGGCTGATTCAAAACGTTATTATCCATGCGAAGCTCCCTTATTTTGTCGCAGCGACAATGGACGCTAGACCGGCGGTAGAATTAAAGATAACCTGCGTGATCTCACGCCACAAGCTAAGGTTATCTGTGTAGCCCGCATTAATAGGCACCACAATGGTGTCTCCAGGGCTAAGTGAAGAATCTGCCCCATCAAACCGCAACCAACTCTTGGTTGGGCGTAATACTGAGCCATCTGCACGAACAACATAGACTTCTTTATCATCCGCCCGTGCAGTCATACCGGCTGACAAACTCAAATAATCATTAAGAGATAAATCAGGCTGAAAACTATGAGTTCCCGGTCGACGAATCTCCCCCACCACGGTGACTGTAGAGATTCGACTGGGAATCATTAAAGTATCGCCGTCTTCGAGGCTTATATCAGCAATATTATCACCGCTCAATGCATACTCAATATTGACTAATAAGCGACCGATGCCCTCAAAATTTTGCAGAATTTCTGCAATAGACTGTACCTCGGCTACATCAATATTGTTATCTTCGCGAGTCAGTTGCGACGACGCGAAACCACGTATCACGGATTGAGAGAATTCTTTTGCCCTACTAGTCTCCAACGCTGCCACGGACTCTCGGGTAAAAACAGCACCTTTTGAGAAGGCTATTGTGGTTAAACCTCCGGCCCTTGCTATCACCTCAACGACTGATTCGCCCTTGCGAATCCGGTATTCTCCCGGGAATCTAATCTCGCCTGAAAGAGTGACTGAGTCAGTTGGGTTCCATTCAGCCAAGGCCCTGACGTGTAAGTGGTCTCTTGAGCCTAAAAAAGTAACCCTCGCTAGTTCAATTTCTGATTTCAGGTTGATCTCTTCGTAACGGCTCAAAACTTCGCTGGCGCCACTAATATATAATTTACGTAGCTCCGCGCTATTCGTGTAAGCATCATCTTTTAATCCACCCGCAGCCGCGACTAATTTCTGCACAGTCAGTCCATCGGTCAATGGGAAAATACCGGATGACTTAACCGCTCCACTAATAGAAACCGTTTGAACAGGCTCGCCGCTTCGCGCCTGTGATTTGAGTTTTTCAATAACAGGCTTAAGGAGAAGTTCCCGCTGATCTGTGTCTATTTCTTCCTCTTCGATTATATCTGTATCTGTATCTGTATCTGTATCTGTATTAAGTGATGAAAGGTCAGCCACCTGTGCCAGACTAAACACAATAATTTTGTCTCTCGGTTGTGTCATAATGTTATCCTGAGATTCGACGTTGAAAATCGCCGATGCAAGGTCAACTTGCAACACTTCAATATCTAATCGTTGATTTTTCTGTCGAACTATCAACGCATAACCAAGATCTGCAGTAGTTTTCAAATCGCCATCCACAGACACTAACAAATCCGAGATTCTCTGGCCTTCTACCCAACCATAAACACCTGGTCTTATTACTGCACCTTCGATAGTGACCGCGTTTTTTAGAGTGCCTGTACTCTCTGGGACTCTAATAATGTCACCATTTCGAAGTAGAGTATCTTTGCCGCCATCGCCACTTAAATTAACATTAGCTACTGTCGGCAAATTCTTATCAACGGCCTTACTTATCACTGAAGCCCCTGACCGATATGCATTTTCACTGAAGCCCGCAGCCATAATAACGGCATCATTGATAGACTCACCCTGTTTGAACTCATAAATCATCGGACGATTTACAGCCCCGCCCACACTAACCAGTCCTTTGTACGGAGGCACAAAAACAACATCACCAGACTGTAATCTTACGTCGCCCGATGAATCTCCTTGCAGCAGGAGTTGATAAACATCAAACGAAGCTACCCTGACGCCACTCCGATTTACTTGAACACCTCGCAAGGAACCTATGTCGCTGATGCCACCCCCTTGGAATAAGGCCTGAGTAATGGTTGTCAACGCGGACACGGAGTAGGCCCCTGGCACGGCCACCTCTCCTGCCATAAAAATATTAATAGCGCGTAAACGCCCTATTGAAATAGTGGCCTGAACGCCAATTAACTGATCAGCCACTCTCGAACGAATAAGATCTCGAGCATTTTCAAACGCTAAACCCGCAACGGTAATGGGTCCTAGTTTAGGAAAGCTAATTGTTCCATCACGACTCACCTGTAAGTCATACTGGTCGTTGTCTTTACCAAAAAGCTGAACAACGAGATTGTCACCCGGCCCCAAGCGATAATTATCCGGAACAGTCGCATCGTCAGTTGGCGCAAACGTACTGACTTCTCTGTCAAAGAGAGAGATCCCAAAACGCTTTAGCTCTTCCTCTTCCTCTATCAAGGACTCCTGGAACTCTGCATACTTTTCTTGGAACATTAGATAATCATTAAGCTCGTTTGACTCATCATCAGCAGCTCTTTGCGTTAAAGGGGCACCAGGCATTGCTATTTCTTGTTCCTCATTACCCGCAGTAACTCCTAAAATCTGATCAAGATCCATTCCATACTGCCGCGCCAACGCTTCCTGCTGAGCACGTGGTAAGTTTTTAGCTTGCTCCATCATCTGCGGGCTAATCGACTGCGCGGACAATCCAAAAGACATGAATATAGCGGCTACACCTAACGTTTTAGCGAGCAGCCTAGGGTAACCGCTGACGGTATGTCCGATACGACTAAAATGAATCTGTAATACAGCGCTGAAAGAGCCTTTGATTATCCTGTCCATACTTCATAAAACCTTTTTTAATTGTTTAAACGTAACTGAACTGGCATAAGACTTGAGTCTACCACTTGTACAATGCTAGATATCTCACCAAGACTATCAATCAATAGAATGTTTGTATAGACCTGGCTTGCAAGACATTGCTGCTCAAACCTGATTTCGGAAGCAACTTCCAGACGAACCCACGATTCACAATAATGGGTAGCAACGAGATCACCCCTCACCAGAAAATGCCTCTCACGACCAACATCTTGTATTTCCCAGGCTGGTAAAAAGCTATTCAAGCCTTCTACTCTCCTTATTTTCCATCCATCAAACGTTATAGCATCTGAATTTTTGTTTACAAATACGGTATTTTTACCAACGATAACTGGCTGCACATCGATGATGTAACCACCAAGCTGTAGCTCCCATTGGGGGATAACAACCTCTTCTGCCTGAGGAAAAAACATGTTCGTCATTGATGATAGCTGACTTGACTGAACTTGCACGTACTGACATCCGCCAAGCAGTACTAACAGTACTGAATAAGTAATGCACTTAACTAAAGTCATGGCAGTATTCTGTCAGTGAGCTCACTGAAGGCATCGTATCGGGCGTTACGAGTATCCCACCAAATATTACCACTAAAGTTGTCTAAACGTTGTCCCCCATCACGCTGAATAGGTCTAACACGGGTTGAATAAGATCCTCGTGTATTTCGGCCCAAAAGAGCATTAAACGGTATTTTAAAGAACATACCCTTATCAAAACTTCCTTCACCAAAATCATCAAATGGCACATCTGTAATCGTAGCCCAGAGACCCACCATCCAGCCATTATTGAAGGATCTTCTGACTTCCAGTGTTGCACCTACGTCTTTGGCTAAATATTTACCGGCATGAACAGCCACATCGAAGTTATAAAATGGTGATGCCCAGTACACACTGGCGAAGGCCGTAGTGGTTTGATAATCAAGATGTTTAAAGGTTTTGAGGTAATCTCTTTGCTGCACCCAGTTAGCGCTGAAACCATACGCTAAACGGGACTGAAAAGGCTGGTACAGTATCTCACCACCCACCCCACTGTACATTTCTTCTAATACACCACCGAAAAGCCGGTAATGTAATCCTTTTTGCGCACTTCCTCGCTTCTCCAAGTACAGAAAGTCGAGGCCCGTATCGCCCTCAATTAAGTATTTAACAATATCTGAGCGGACGTGAGGCAGAATTGAATCTGAATTAATACGATTGCTCTCATCAAAGTTATTAGTGATGTCTACCCCATAAGCCGATCTGAGCACCCATGATTTAGGTAACACAAGTCCAGCCTCAATGTTGGCATAGAGCTGGTAGCGCGCTGGATCATCGGGATCAAAAAGCTGAAACCGTGTGGCTACGTTAACATCAAAGAATAACTTGTTCTGAGCAAAATCAGTTTTACGTTGAGGGAACGTCAGATTGCGCCCTGGTAAAATACTAATTTGGCGCTCCATTAACTCTTTATTTTTACCATAAGTAAGAGAAGGTCGGCGCATTTGTAAAGATTGCACACGATGGCCCTCTTCTTCGATAATAAATCTAAAGGAATTGACTGAGGCGGGAAGGTGAAGATCCGCCAGCACACTCATCTTAGCAACCGCATCAGCCCAGATAACATAGTCCCTGTTGCCAATTACCAAAACCGCCGTATGCGAGTTATCTTCAATAGTGGCCTCAAGTAACAGTAACCCAGAGCGTTCGACATCAAATAAAAGAGTGTCGTACCAGTCTCGCGGATTGATCTGAGGAGGTAAATCTTGTGGTGCCATGTCCAAACTCGACGTAAATCGCGCTGTTGCTCGCCTCGGAGAGACTGATTTAGTGTCCAGTGCCGCCGACAATTCAATGCCCCACTCTTGTTGGTGCTGACGCGATAAGGTCAACGACAAGTCTGGCGCGGCGTCCCATTTAATAGCGGCGCTTAGTGCACTTTTAGGTCGCAATCCTCCGCGTGCACTCTCATAGTCGTATTGATCAGGATTGTATTCGAGCATTACGGTTAGTGGTAAAGACTCTGATTGATAACTGATGCCTGCAAAAAGGCCGGCTTTTTTACCACTGAAAAACATCCCCGACGTGAATTCACCACCCTCTCCCTCGAACCCGTCTCTGACCTCAAAAGAATCCGACAGCTGAGTCATGGGGTTGTTAAAATCACCCTTACCCGCTAAGCGACCCCAACCCAAGCCGGCAGTAACATCAAAATTGCCATATTTTTTTGAGGCCACTAGATACTCTGAGCCATAAACCCCAGTGCCAACGAGATCTCGGATGCCTAAAGCCACTTGCGGCAAATATTTCTGCTCCGGCCATAAACGAACCTTAGCTTCATAGTTGCGGTCATAGTGAAAAAATTCGTTAAATCCCGTATATCGGAAAGTACCTTCAAGCCATGGAGTGGCTTGATAAGTTATAGAATATGAGTTGGTTCGCGGTTGGATAGCGGCAGTAGTTGTTAATACGCCATCTACAGACATACGAGCAGTAGGAATATCAATCAAACCGGTTACACCAAAGTCTGACGCCACCAGTGGCTTAGCGATCGCGGCACAAAATATTGCTAGTAATAATCGGCGCATAAAACGGATAAAACCAGAATGTACTTAAAATAAAAAAGGGCATACAAATGCCCTTTTCGTAGTACTAATCAATCTATGTGATCAGTTCACTTACCTGTTGTAGAGGTACTTGTGCTAGTTGACGTACCAGTTGCACTTGTCCCTGTAGTCGTCGTCCCCGTAGTAGTCCCTGTAGTAGGAGGCGTTGGCGTTGGCGTTGGCGTTGGCGTTGGCGTTGGCGTTGG
>CESJ01124825.1_pt1 | contig 44311 bp, 41 predicted proteins | sample 356311 | NCBI WGS metagenome assembly CESJ01 (sample SAMEA2621487, study PRJEB7988) | marine metagenome | biome: marine biome (ENVO:00000447); feature: surface water layer (ENVO:00002042); material: "saline water (ENVO:00002010), including plankton (ENVO:xxxxxxxx)" | depth 5 m
TGCATTTTTTTCCTCTGATCTATCAAAAAAATATTTTTGATTGTACTCATTTGAAGTTTTTTTTATTTTAGCCTTCATTCTGATCTGCATATTAATACTTGGCCAATAGAATAAGGCAGCTATTTGATTGTGTGAATTAAAAGAAGATGCTTTTGGAGAGTTATAATTACTAAAAAAGATAAACTCATCATTAGTGATAAATTTAAGATTTACATATCTAGAATTAACCTCATGCATTTTGGCGTTATAGGATGAAACTGAAATAGCCTCAATACCTTTCTGGCCTTCATTTAAGGCCTCAACATATTTCTCCTTAAAAAGTAGGTAAGGTATTTCTTGATTTAAGTTATTAAATTGGATCATTGTATTTAGAATTTTAAATTAATTATATACGTCTTATTACCAATCAAGAAGTTTAAGAACACAACCTACAAACAAAAAAATACATAACAGTGCTTCTTGAGTCTATTTATTTTTTTAATACTCGATAACGGTATTATGGTTATAAGAAACCAAGTGCTATTGAAACTGGCTACGAAAATATAAAATGGCAAATAAAAAAAAGGTGAAATCAATAAGGATTAAACAACCACGCAACCGACAGGCGTTTAGGGTGCAAGAAGCTAAACTTAATCTACTGGAGAATAGTGAGCCACTAAAAAAGATAATCTTTGGAGGAAGATGACAGTTGGACTTGACTGCCATGAAGTATTTATGAAGTTAGAAATTGTATTGATTAAAATTAGCCTTGAATGCCAAAAAACTTCAGCACTACATTGTGAATCTTGGACACATGACTGCCCTCAGGAGGTGCAAACTCTGACACACCATTAGAAAAGTATGCAAATCCCTTACTCTGATGCTCGCCATTTTTGATTGCAACGAACATCACTAAATCACGAAGTAATGATTCATTTTCTGAAAAGGAAATCATAGTTTTATCTGTAATTTCTGAAGGGTAGGTCAAAACCACAAAAATGTCTTTACCTCTATTATCTATTTCTTCAAATAACTTAACTTCGTTATTTACAAGAATTTTTGATAACTGCTCCTCTGCTCTTAATGCCTGCTCTGTAGTATCAAATGAAACCAAGAAATCTCTTGTCATCCTTGGAACAACATGAGTAAATTCTATACCCATTTTTTCTAAGAAAGAGGCATGATCCTTTAAGCGATAATAAAATTTTAGTTGTTCATATGGCTTCTGCGACAGCCCTGTAGCAACAATAATTTCTGTATTTGGTAACTTAAGAAGATCTAATAACATCTCATCATAGACTTTAAGCATTTCTAAAAAAGGATCATAGTCTGTTCCAATATACCAAGTAGGATTTTTTAACTTTGGTGAATCAACATATGGTGAATTGAAAAAGTAATGATGCTGAATATGCGCTCCTGCATTTAGAAACAATGTTGAAAAATTGGTTTTTTTTCTCTTAAACAATGTTTTATGTATTTCATACAACAACATGTCTAAGAATAAAGCCTTTCTCCAGGGCTTACCTAAAGCGTTAATGGCATATTTCACCATAGGGATATAACGAGTTGGCTTTACAAGCGCAATAAAAGCCAACCCTAAATTGAATATGGTTTTCACTGTTAGCTTTGACTGAGAGTTATCATTCACAGCCTGCACAATTGCCTCAGTAATACTTTTGCTAAAAAAACTTCCATCGCAGGGGGTCTGTGTCCAGGGATCTGGTATAAAATATGCTGGCTTTTTTAGTTTATTGGAAGCATTCATGGGACTTATAGCACCAACAGAAAAGCCTTTTTTTTCAATTCTTTCAAAAAACTGTTCATGTGATGAATTAACAAAATCACCCAGCCTGAAAGTATTATGTTCTTTATAAGTTTTACCTGTGTGGATAGAAGGCCATTGAATCCATGGTTCTAAATTTTTATATTCTAACTCTGATTCAGTATTGATAATACCATCTTCGATAAGCCTCTTGAGGCCAATCAATTTTTCGCCTTTCTCAATATAATAGTTAGCGGCATCGAAATTTATTTCGTTAAGCTCCAGAAGAATTAAATTTTTTCTGTTCATTTCAACCTCTTTATTTATTCAATAATAAATGTCTCAAATTAATGCATATAATATAAAGTAAAAATATCAATCTAGCTCTCGATCATTGCTTAATGAGTTTATCAGAAACTAATAGATACAAATAAAATTACTAGTTAATTTTTTTGATTGCTTCAATGTATAGGTCGGAGACGATATCTTGATTATATTCATTTTCAATCTTTAAGCGACCATTTTTACCCATTAAAACCCTTTCTTCGTAAGACAGCTTAACCATATTTTCAATCTTGCTTGCTAAATCTTTGTGATCTCTTACTTTACACAAAAACCCAGATTTTTTATCATCAATAATCTCCTTGCAACCAGGTACATCAGAAGCTATGAGTGGTCGACCGACTGCAGCTGATTCCAATAAGGCCCTTGAAGTTCCTTCCCTGTAAGAAGGAAGCACGATGCAAGATGCTCTTTTTAAGAAATATGAAATATCATCTGTTACACCAAGATATTCAATAACACCATCATCGACCCACTCTTTCATCTCTCTACTTGAAATAGCTGTTCTATTTTCAGTCGCAGTTGGACCTAGTAACTGAAAGCGTATGTAAGGAAATTTTTTCTTAATAATTTTAGCAGCATTGATGAATTCTATAATCCCTTTATCTTTAAGTATTCGGCCAACGAATAAGAATATTAATTCACCTTTATCGAGTTGTTCTGAGTACTTGAACTTATCTAGGTCTATACCTGAACCTGGTGTAATTTTCCATGAATTAGGATTTATAAGTTTATGCTCAAGAAATAAATCTCTATCACTTGTATTTTGAAAAAAAGTAGTCGGAGATGACGATAATGATTTTCTATAGAGGTATTTTACAAGCCCTGTTAGCCATGAATTTTTAATAAATGCTGTTCCAAGACCTGTGATCATGGATATGGATTTAACTTTTGTTAGTTTAGAAGCTATTGAGCCATATATTACTGGCTTTACAGTAAATAATAGAATCGTACATGGCTTAACATAAAGGATAGCTTTAATATAACTAAATATAGTGATGACATCTATAAAAGGATTAATACCTTTCCTTGATATAAAAAGAGGTAGTACTTCATCAACCTCTTTAAGAATTTTACTTTCATAGCCATCGAACTCTGTTAAGACAACAACTTTAAAACCTTCATCTTTGAGCCTTTTAATTAGGCCCATTCTAAAATTAAAAATAGTCCAAGCATAATTTGAAGAAATTAATATAGTTTTATGATTTTTGTTTTTACTCATGAAGCCATGATTGAAACATCAGGATATTCCATAAAATTTGAGATCGATCGTGAGATCCAGTTTGATGCTCATCCCAAAGCTTATTAACTGTTTTAGGGCACAGATAACCATCACTTTTTATTCTTGACTCATTGATGAGATTTTCAGCCCAATCTTTTAGCGAATCTTTTAGCCACTCACTTAAAGGAATACTAAAGCCCATTTTTGGCCTTTCGATTAGCTCTTTGGGAACATATTTATATAAGACCTCTCTAAGGGGCCATTTACCGACACCTTTGTTGATTTTAATACCAGTAGGTATTCTTGATGAAAACTCAACAACTCTATAATCAAGAAAAGGCACTCTTGCTTCAAGACTTACTGCCATTGTTGACCTGTCGACCTTAGTAAGTATGTCGTCAGGCAGATAAGTTATAGTATCTAAAGTCATCATTTTTTCTAAATCTGATAAATTGCTAAGGAGATCTGTATCTGTAGATAAAAACGATTTAGGTTTTGATGAGCTATCCAAAACCAAATTATAGGTCTCTGCGCCAGATGAAGTTAACGACAAATATACATCTTCAATTTTTTTAAGAGCTAGGATCTGTAAACTTTTTTGTATTTTATTTCCCCAATTACTTTGGCGAAGATTTCTAGGTATAATGGGGTTTATAGCTTTAAAAAAAATCTCCCAATCATTTGGTTTAATCTTTAAAAACATATTAGATATAGTTTTTCTCATTGGAGAAGGAACTTTAGAGATATACTTCCACATTCTATTTATTAAAATATACCTATTATATCCACCAAATAACTCGTCTCCTCCATCTCCAGATAAAGATACCGTAACTTTTTGTCTTGCTAATTTACTAACAATATAAGTTGGTATTTGAGAAGAGTCTGCAAAGGGCTCACTGTATATACTAGACATCGTTGGTATTGCAGCAAGAGTATCCTCAGCGGATACATATAATTCATTATGATTTGTGTTTAAGTGTTGTGATATTTTTTTTGCATGGTCAGCTTCATTAAAATTTGCATCATTAAAACCTATTGAAAATGTTTCAATTGGTTTTGTTGATTGTTCCTGCATTAGAGCTACAACTGCACTAGAATCTACACCACCTGATAAAAATGCTCCTACAGGAACATCAGCATTCATTTGAAGCCGAACAGAATCAATTAGAACATTTTCTAGATTATCTACAATTTTGTTGCAGTCCCCTCTAAATAAATTTTTAGATCCATTAACAGACATTTCTATCGCAGACCAGTAAGACTCAATGATATAATTCTTTTTTCCTAAAGACATCGTAAGAAAGCATCCAGGCTTTAGTTTAGATATGTTCGCAAAGATTGAATATGGGGTAGGAACGTAACTGTACCTCATATAGAGGCTTAAGGCATTTTTATCAATTGTTGAATTAAAATCAGGATAGGCTTTTAAAGCATTTAAGTCTGAGCCAAACAAGAACGAACTATCATCTGTATTATTATTCCAACCATAGTACAAGGGTTTCTCACCAAGCCTATCTCTAGCTAAGGTTAAAGTTTTTTCTTTTTTATCCCATAATGAGAACGCAAACATTCCAATACATTTTTTAAGGGTTTCTTCAACGCCAATATGCTCAATACAAGTAATCAAAACTTCAGTATCTGATGTTCCATTCCAAGATGTGTAGCAATAATTTTTTTCAATAAATTCTTTTATTTCTAAGAAATTATATATTTCACCATTAAAAGCTAAAACAAATCTATTATTAGGTGAATGCATAGGCTGGTGACCAGAGGGAGATAAATCAAAAATAGACAGCCTTCTGTGTGAAAGGCCTATATTTTTTTTATCAGACCATTCGCCATGGCTATCAGGGCCCCTATTTTCAATAGCCTCTCCCATAGAAAATAAAATCTTGTCAGAATTAGCTGGAAAGTTACTTTGCTTTATGAAGCCTGAAAATCCACAAATAAGAATCTACCTCTTAATAAAAATTATAATTTGTACTAGTCTCTTTTTTTCATAAAATCTATGTACCAAGCCATCGCATCCTTGATACCATCATCGATATCATGTGTTGGATTGTAGTTTAATAAATTCTTAGCTTTGCTTATATCTGCCTGAGAATGGCGAACATCCCCAGCCCTAAAATCTATATAGGAAGGATCTTTATTAACCTTAATATCATTTTCTGTTAATGATTTTTTTAACAATTCATGAAGTTCATTAAGGCTAGTCTTATCTCCCAGAGCAACATTATAAATATTGTCTTTTGCAATCTCATTTGCAATAGCTGAAAGTAAATTAACTTGAACAACATTATCTATGTAACAAAAGTCTCTACTAGTCTCTCCATCACCATTTATTGTGACTTCATTATTCTTAACCATTAATGAAATCCATTTAGGTATTACTGCTGCATATGCCCCATCCGGATCTTGTCTTTTACCAAAAACATTAAAATATCTTAAGCCAATAGATTTAAAACCATAAGCATTAGCATATACAGTTGCATATAATTCATTAACATATTTTGTAACTGCATATGGCGATAGTGGCTTACCAATTACATCTTCAAGCTTTGGGAGAGCCTCATGATCGCCATAAGTTGAACTGCTTGCTGCATAAGTAAAACTATCAACTTTTTCATTTTTAGAAGCTTCTAAAATATTAAGAAATCCAGATATATTAGACTGATTTGTACTAATTGGATCTTCTATTGATCTGGGAACCGAGCCTAATGCAGCTTGGTGTAAAACATAATTTACATTTTTGACAGCCGCCTTGCATGTTGAAAAATCTATAATATCTCCCTCGATAAATTTAAAATTGCTCCATTTATCTTTTCCTACATTTGATTCAACCTCATTAAGATTATACTTATGCCCAGTAGAAAAATTATCCACTCCAACGACATCTTGATTTAGATCTAATAAAACTTCTAAGAGGTTTGACCCTATAAAACCAGCAACTCCAGTTATAAGCCATTTTTTCTTGTCTTGAGATATTTTATTTTTTAGTGTTTCAAAGTGCATTGTAATTTATATAGCTTTAGAGTCTTATAATTGAATCATGTTTAGGTAATATATATTTTAAGTCATAAATGAAATAATTTGATTTAGTAAAATTTTGTATTCCATTAAACCCTATATCTTTAAAGATGTCATGAGCAACAGCAATTAAAACTACATCGTAGCTATTATCTTTTGGTTCATTAATTAAAGTAATGTCATACACATCCAATGCCTCTTTTTTATCAACCCATGGATCATATACATCAATAGAAGAAAAGGAATCTTTTAGCTCATTATATATATTTGAAATTTTAGTATTTCTAATATCTGGACAATTTTCTTTAAAAGTAAGACCCATAATTAAAACATTTGCTTTTTTTGCAACTATATTTCTTTTAGACAATTCTTTAAATATATTTTTTACAACATAATTACTCATATTGTCATTAATTTTTCTACCTGCTAGTATTATTTCTGGGGAAAGGCCAACAGACTCTGCTTTATATGTAAGATAATAAGGGTCAACGCCAATGCAATGACCTCCGACCAGTCCAGGTCTAAAATTTAAAAAATTCCATTTAGATCCTGCTGCTAGTAACACCTCTTCAGTATCAATATTAAGCTCGTTAAATATAATGGCTAGTTCATTAATAAGGGCTATATTTATATCTCGTTGAGTATTTTCGATAACTTTTGCAGCCTCAGCAACTTTAATAGAAGAAGCCATGAAAGTTCCAGCAGTTATAATTGATGAATATAGATTATCAATTAATTCAGCAATTTGAGGCGTTGAACCAGATGTTACTTTGATAATATCAGTTACTTTATGAAGTTTATCTCCTGGGTTAATTCTTTCAGGACTATATCCAAGAAAAAAATCAATATTAAATTTTAAATTAGTTTCTTTTTCTAAAATAGGTACGCATATTTCCTCTGTAACTCCTGGATATACAGTAGACTCGTAAATTACAATATCATTAGTTTTGAGGATTTGTGCAATCATCTTAGTGGCATTGATAACTGGATCTAAATTTGGTTTTTTATCTTTCGTAACTGGTGTTGGTACTGTGACAATAAAGCAATTACAGCTCTTAAGGTTATTTAAATCGTTTGTAAAGAGAGTGCCTTTAGATTCTTCAAATTCAGCATCAGTTACTTCAAGTGTAGAATCTTTTTTATTCTTTAATTCTTGTATACGCTTTTCATTGATATCAAAGCCAAATACATTTCTATGTTTGCCAAACTCTATAGCTAATGGAAGACCAACATATCCGAGGCCTATAATTGCAAGTTTTATATCATTTATTTTCATTTTTAAAGCCTATTAAATCTTGATGAAAAACTTTGTTAAGAAGGGTTAGCATTGCAACTAACTAGTATCCGTCATTATAGTATGATTCATTGGAGATATTATTGTTTTTTATTTGTTATGGTAACTAATATCGTAAAAGTTAAATTGCTTATAATTCTCATTTAATCTTGAATAATTGATTACATTTCATCGTTAGCGCTAGAGCCATAATTAAAATTTTGGATTCTGATAAAGATGCAGCATGTATGAAAAAAGCAAAATAAAAACCCAAATAAATTGATTGAACGATAAAAGTGAAAAAAATATAAAGAGTGCAATTACTGAAATGGCTGCATTTTTTGTAGCAAGAGCATGTTCTAAATTAATATATTTCTTTTTAGTATCAAATAAAATTTTTATAGGAGCATAGATAGAAATGATTACCAAAAGGAATCCCAGCAGACCGTAGTCTCCAATCATGTCAAGAGGTGTGCTATGAGAACTTCTCTTAGAATAGAAATTCATATCAGAAATGCTTTGATTCATTGAAATAGATGCTTGATAAGTACTTATATCACTTAATCCAATATAAGTAGCAAATTCGTCTAAGAGATATGGCGATGTATACAAGTAATATCTCTCAGATATATTGCCGCCCACTCCAAATACATAATAATTTGAAATCAGATCTATTTGCTTAGAAAACAAAAACATCCTATCAAAGATACTTTCAAGATCTAAAGATTCAATAGAAATAGATGAAAAAATTAATACACAAGCAATTCCTGTGAATAGCCATAGAAACCACCTGAATAACTTTCTTTTAATTCTTGTAATAATAGATAGAAAAATAAATACAAACATTGCTAAAATAGTTATTCTAAGTCCGGCTACATAGCCTAAAAAGAAAAAACTCATCCCGTTTAATAAATCAACCTTCCTTTTGCTTACAGAAAAGGAACTCATGGAAAAACAGAAGGCTAGCAATGCTATTAGAGATACAAGCCAATCACTGCCTGTAAAACTGATATATTCGCCGTGAGGACCATAGGCATAATTTAATGAAAAGATATAAGTAAGAATAAATTCTATTAAGAATATCCACGATATTATAAAAATAAAACTAGTTATTTTCTTAAAATTCTTTGTATTTACAGAAACTATAAAAAAAATTCCAATCAGTGCTTGAAACACCATATTTGCACCAGATAACAAATATGTAATTGAACTTATATCACTTCTATATCCCCAAATACCAAGAATTGATATAAGGGCAATTAGAATGGGATGTAATAAAAAATATAAATATCCAATCTGTTTAAATAAAGAAAATTTTGTTTTTTTAAAAAACCAAAGAATATTCGAATTTAATATGTCCTTAAAAATAATTAACGCCACAGCAAAGTAAAGAAGTACTCTTAAATTAAAACCGCTTTGATTTAAAGACATGTCAATAATGGTAATAATAAATAAAAAAGAAACTAAATAGTGAGTTTTATCAATTGAAAAGTTCATTTATTTATTATATTAGCCTGAACAAAAGCTTGTTATATATTTGGTGAATCTGTCACTTCAACCAATTTATATTCAACCAATTTATCTAATATTTCATATATATCCCAAATTGGTACATCAATTTTTTGAGCAATTTCCAGCAAACTATTAGAACCATCACTCCATGTAATAAAATCCATCATAGTTTTTGAATTTTGACTGGATGAGGTTTTTGATAGAGTTGGATATAGACCACGTTTACCAAGCTGTGGCTCGCACAGAACAGTCATTTTGGGATAAATATTCTTTTCGATTGCTTCTATTGATTTTCTGATAGCATTATATCCACCCTCTAATCCATTGGGTGTTACTAATGCATCAAGATTATCTAAAGAGGTGTGATATTCTGGATATTCACCATATTTGGATCTACAAATACTTGCTATGGGCAGATCAATACCTGGAGCACAGTACTGCCTTTCATCGCTACCGCGATCATTCCAATTATATTTTATATAATCAGTATCTATCCATTGAAGAACATGTCTAGCAACCTGATCACTAAGTGTGTCTCCATGTCTAGAAGGTAAATATGAATAAGCTCTTTCGTCTCCAACGCAACTTATATTAAAGCCTGCAATAGTAAGTTTTTTCATATTTTTGTAGTGTTTGCTCAGGTATGTTACCGAGCCGATGGTCTCTGGGATAAAAATTATTCTGTAAGAGTATTTAAGTTTTTTTTGATTTAATAGCCACTTGGTTAAATAGGTTAAAACTGAAGGTCCGGAGAGCTCATTGTTGGCCATTGAAGGATGGCAAACATATGATGATAAAAATATTTCTTCTTCACTGTCTCCCTTGATGAGAACCTCTCCATAATTAAGAACTCCATCAAATAAATTGCTCTCAATAACTACCTGGTACTCTCCATCTATTAAATTTTTTCGTTCTTCATGGGAAATACAAAACCCCCATCGCTCTTTATAATATGATGTTACATATGGAATTGCTGAAGGTTGATCTGGAAGAGAGTAAAGTTTATCTTGGAGCTGAGATAGGCTCATTTTCTTATTGATTGGAGAGCTATAACCAACTAAATGTAAATTATTTTTTTTAAAATCACAAAAACGCCTTCCGTTAGGGTCTAAAATATAAGCACTTTTACATGACCACTCTTTTGGGACAACCCAATCAAAAACATTAGTTCCACTCTCAACTTCAAAAATATTAAGTGACGGGATATCTTTTTTAATTATATTAAGGCTTTCTCTTAATCCCTCTCCTGTAATACTTCTATTAATAGGCCATAATTTATAGGCTAAATCATAAATATCCTTTCCTATCGATCTAGTCATGATCTTCTTCAATCAGCTCTAAAATTAATTTTAAAGGAGTAAGAAAAAAAATAACTATTGCTCCTTTAAATGCTATAGCAGGTTGAGGTTTTGTTAATGCAATAAAGCCCATCTCAGTTAAGTTAATAATTTTTTCATCAAATTTATTTGTTTTGTATGCAATATGATTCATATATTGTTTCCACTTTTCAAAGCTCCATCTACTGGATTTTTATCTCCAAATGGAGCAATTAATTCATAACATAAACCGCTATTATCATAACAAAAATGAACAGATACATTTAGCAAAGAGTCGTTGAAGATTTTGCTTTTAGAATTAATTTGTATAAACTTTTTTAATTCATTAAGTCCTTGAGTTAAATCTTTAACAAAAATTCCAAGATGATCAAATTTCATTTGTGATTACTCCTTCATTTATTAATGAATACTCATCTTTTGATAATAATTCCATTGCCAAAGAGAAAAAATTAGATGAATTGATAACTTGAATTGGGAAACGTCCAGCGGAAGCTTTTAATAACAAATTATTCTTTAATGCTAACTCATTCAATATTTTGAGATTAGCACCCGAATTCAGATTTATATCTCTTACATAATAAGATGTGTTTACCTTTGTCTTATTATCACCAGCAATAATATTTCCAGGAAAATTTTTAAAATATCGATAACTTACATTCTTTTTTTGCTCAACATAATGTGCAAAAGTAAGAGTGCTGAAATCACATCCTAATGCAACAAGCTTAACGTTATATTTATGTATTTTTTCAAAAAAAGTATTGGGACCAAAACAGTCAGTATTAACTCCATCTATAAAATCTTGTGAAGACTTACCCCATGCGCTTACACTAAAGATGGGATGATTTGTTCTAATAATATCGCTTCCTGACCTAAAACATTCACTGAAAAGACCGACCTCACTCGGAGTTATATTTGCATCAAAATCTTCATTTTTTGTAAAACTATATGAGAATGCTGGAACTAATACTGTTCCTAAAGAAAAATAATCTTTTATTTGATCAATTAAATAATTAAGTCTTTTATCCATTGGTATTTGATTATACTGAGCAGCAACTCCTCCATTTCCATGAATCATAACAATATCATTTTCTTTTAAACCCACTTCATGAAATGACTTTTGAATATCAAAATCAGACATTTTCTAATCTAATAATTCAGTAATCTGAGTTATTGATTTTATCTCGCTCGTTTGATCCATTGTAAAGCGGATGTCGAACTCAGACTCAATAGCTAAAATTAAATTAAAATTTCCCAATGAATCCCATCCGGGAATATCGCCCATTGAAAGATTGGTGATATCGTCTGGAATCTCATCTTTGGGGAAAACTTCTCTTAAAATCTTATGTATTTTATCTAAATTATTCATATATTTCTCCAAATGGCAAATCATCAATTTCTGTTGAGATTTTGTATAAAACTTCATTAGAATTAACTGGTACTGATTTGTTTACTTTACCATTATCTTGATCTAAAAGAATAAAACTATGATCTGTAAAGAAAGATTTTGCTACTACGTTTCTATCTGAATTAATGAATCCACCTATTAAATTTCTTATTTGTTTATTTTTACATCGATTGATGGCTTCTCTAAGCATCCATGACTCAAGATGGCGCCCTAGAACTCTGCAACTCATCAAAAATGTATCTAAAAATGCATTATCGTCGTCAATTTGCTTAATGCAAACTAAACCTACAATCCCATGACTGCCATAAATGTCGTCAAGGCTTACTAGAAAACAAAACTCATGATTATTTTTATTAATTTCAAGAAGATCTTCAGCTGAGTGTCTAATAGTGCGAAGGTTAAACTGGTTTGTTTTAGAGCAAAGTTGTGCAGCTCTTTGAATATTAGATTGATCTAATTCAATAGAGATTGGGTCTAGTTTGATAGACTTAAGATATGAAATTTCATCAATTGATTTGTGACTATCTCTAACAAAATTTGCTCTTTTGTGATAAAGCTCAGTCTTATTAGCATCTTCTATTGAATTGTCAAATTTGGCTAATTCAAATAAACTTCTTAATAAACTAGGCCATTCATATAACTCCGTAGGTGCATTTACTGTCATAACTTCTGGAGCCATAGCTTTCATCTTATCTCTTTCAACAGGATTATCATCCCAAAATATAAAACTATTTATACTTAAATCAAGCTCAGAAGCAATTTCTTTTATATTTTGAGATTTTTCATTCCAATTTATTCTCCACGCAACTATATCCTTTCTACTCAACACCATAGATTTATGTTTATCGAATACCTCCCAGACTTCAGTTTCATTATTCTTGCTGGACAAAGCAACAATTACGCCTTGATTTATTAATCTCTTAACTTCTTTTTGAAAATCAACAAATATTTCACCAATTCCATCTTGCCCAAGGACAATGCCATTAAGTTTATCTTCACCAATAACACCGCCCCAAATAGTATTATCACAGTCAAGAACTAGGACTTTGGCAGGTGGATCATAATGCCTTTGATAAACCTTTCCAGCATTTCTTGCAATATGCTTAATACCTTTAGCTGACAACCTGCAATGTGCAAAATATAAGTTACGATTATCGAATGCATTAGCGACCCCTATTTGAGCAAAAGCATCTTTTAAATTAATAATGTAAAAATGATTATACTTTTCACCTAATTCTTCTAGTTGATGCAACATCCAATTAAAGGCTTTTTGCATATAATATTTACCTTTGGCATACCTTATAGGATCAAAGTTGTTACCATCTGAAATGCTTAAAATGATTGGGCTTTTACAGTCCTGTAAACTTTTTTCTAGTAATAAAAGAAATGGGTTAAGTTTTTCTTCAAGATTAGTGTCAGAATTTGCATCTTCAGAAATTAAGTCTTCCAATAAAACAACTAATAAAATATCTTGTTCTTTTCTTTTAGTTATTAATGAATTCCAATCTCCATATTCACTAAAGCTAATGGCATATTCTCCAAGATTGGAGGACCACTCTTTATTGTTTGGAATTAAATATGAACTTCCAATTATTAATAATTCTTTCATCCTTTAATGATTATCAAATTCATAAATATCTTTTAGTGAAGCGCTGTATGATAATTTATCTTATTCTTCTCAAAGCTAATGTGGGCTGTCTGGAAAAATCATTATTAATGGCCTCATAACCATGCTTAGAGTTAGCAAGAAATTCTTTCATAGCTTGTGTTTCTCCCGGCCATTTCTTGTCACAAGCCTCATCAAATGCAATTACTCCACCTACACTGAGACTATCTTCAATTAATTCTAATGCGACCTTGCAAGGCTCATACAGATCAAAATCAATATAAGCAAATGAAAGAACTATATCTCGGTTATTTTTTATATAACTTGGAATAGTTTCAGTTGCATCTCCTACTACTAGCTCCACAAGATCTTGATATCCAAAAAGCTCAATCGCAGATCTTAAAACCTCTTCATTGCCACAATATCTTCCAGCTTGATCAACAGCATAATCACCATCAACATCTATAGAATCAGGTAATCCGCTAAAATTATCAAAACCAATAATTTTTTTTGAAGAATGGGGTTCTAGTAGGGTTTTAAGTTTGGCTAGAAACATTAAATTGCTTCCTTTCCAGCACCCAAACTCAACAATATCGCCAGGTACTTTAGAGGCTTTTTTTAGTAATTCATATGTAAATAATTTATTACCTATAGTATGCTCACCAGCGTATAGTGCAAATTGATCAATATACTCATAAAGATCTTCATTCCCAACAGATTTGGCGAAATTACTTCTATTGAGTAAAAAGAAATCTTTTAATTTTGAATCCATGCAATAACCTCTTAATTATTATAGTATTTTTTATTTATAATTCAGTATGTATAAAAGAGCATGATAACTTTTATTATGTCTTATAACAACGAGGCACATTTATTCAAAAAACAATTACTTGAAGTCAGATTACTTATAAAGCCCTAATAAGATTCAAGAATAAGATTTAAGAATATTTCTTGGATGCTTCCAACATATTTAAAGACTGCATACCGTATTCTGATTGAAGAAATTTGAAGTATTCTAAGATATTTGATAGAAAAGCGATGTTTTCTTCTAAATTATTTCCAAAATTGTGTGGATGCCACCAAAGATGATAGCCCTTGCCTTCAATTGCCGCTTTTAGCATTGATGATTTAATTCTTGTTAATCGAATATTTTCTAAAAATTTATTTTTAGAAATTGGTCTTAAGAATCTACTAGAGGGTATATTTGTTAAACCTGAGCTGTTAAAACCAGGCTCACTTAAATGATGTCCTGCTATATTTATATAAGCATCGATAAGTCTGCCAGCTCTCACCTGCATTGGCTGATCACTTTTTCGTGGTTTATATAGATAATGTTCTTCATTGCCCCTGTAACAGGTAAAGCCAATATTTTTGGCTATTTGTAAATCAGATTTATTATATTGATTTCGACAGAATATTATTGATTTAGTTTCTATACCTAAACGTTTAAAAGAAAGTGCTGCTGACTCCAAGTCAGACTTAAAAGCATTTTCGGAGGTATTTTCCAAACAATAAAAATGACTAAAGGAGTGAGAGCCTATTTCCATTCCCTCAACATCAACTATTTGCATTAAAAGTGAGTACCCAAAATGATATGGATCGCTTTTTTCATTGTCCCCAATGCTTTTTAGATGCTCATATGGGTCTATATTGCTATTTTTATAGGTAGGCTTAATATGCGGTAAATATTCTAAAAGCTCCTTCTTGTTTTCAAATGATGCCATTGCAACCGTTCCCCAGGTAGCATGAATATTATAATTTTTAAATAATGATAGTATTTTTGGAATTGCTTTTCTTCCGCCAATAATATTTTTACCATACTTATGGATTGAAGTGACATCAACCACCCCCCAAAAAAGTTCAAAATCTAATGAAATTGTAAGAAAAGAATTTTTCATTTTGCTTTTAATGAATAACGTATTGAAAGCAATTTTACCGCAATAGTTTTCAAAAATGAATTTGATTTTATTAATTTAATTATTTGAAAATAAGCATAGAAGCCGATACCTCGTAAATTATTAATTTTTAAATGGGTATAGATTGCCATCTCTTCGTCGCACCAAATACTTTTATAAGCTTCAGCTCCAATAGTAAAATCAAATTTATTAATTTTATTATCAATTGTCCAGTTAATTAATTTTTCTAGGTGAATCCTGCCAAGAGAAAACTTACTCCATTTAAGATCATCATTAAAAGTAGGCATAAGATAGTAAAATTGATCTTTGTAGTGAATTCCTAAATGAGTTGCCAGGACCACATTATTAAGTGAGAGCGACGATAGATGTATTTTAAATAGCCCGTCGTCTAGTAGATCATGAATATTAGTGTAGAAATTTTTGACCGAACTATCATTAAATATATTTCTTGCTCCAGAAAGCTTATATCTATTTTCTTTTTGAAGAATCATCTCTTTTAAGATGCTTTTAAAGTCGTCGGATTGAGTTAAAACATTAAATTTAAGCTCGCCAATCTCAGAAAGCCTTCTTATCATTCTTTTGTTATCCTTGAGCATGCTTTTGGATAATCTTATTGCGTAATCTTCAAAGGAGCTAGGTAATTTTATTGAATAAGCATATCCTGTTTCTTTTGATGATATATTTTTAAGAAGAAAATTTTCACTTTTGTTAATTAATTTTGGTATGTTCTTAAAATATATTGCGTCATGGGGAGGAACTATTTTGAAAACTTTAGGCAAGAATTTTTTAAATTCATCTGAGCTTAAATACGAACTAATTAGGGGTGCACTATAATCAGCCTCGTCTTCACCTAGGAATGTTAGAACCCTAGAAAACATAATAGTTTTAATACCAAATGGAAATATTGCACGAATTTTATTTTCATAAGAACAAACTACAATACATAAATTCATTTTATATTTTGGCTGTCCTACATGCTCATTCCAATATCTTTGCCACTCATATGCTTGAAAAGGAAATGAATTAGATTCAGATTCTAAGCTTTTCCAAATATGCTTTAGTTCATCATTAAATTCATTAAAAACTCTGAGTTTCATTTTTGTATCCTTTCTTATGTTGTTGGAGGCGAGTCATCAAGGCCGACACAAATTATCTTCTCCCATCGCCTAAAAGCTAAGCCTCTTTTTTGTATCTCCTCATCGGGCAAAGAAGGCCAACAAAATAACGATAAGTTCCTCTGAAGACCCCATTCGATCCATGAATTTCTATGAGAAATATCTTCTGCATAAAAAGCAATAACCCATGGACATAGACCTTCTGCAAGAGTTGCATGAACTGGCTTTAGACCTTTTTTAGTCAAATATGTACTCCAATCGAGCCAAAGCTTTCTTCTGTTAGAAGCAATATCTTTTATTTGTGATCGATTTATTGCTTGTTTTTCAAAATAGCTTAAGAAATTATTACTTTGAACCTTTTCTTTAAAGGCATATGGGTCTGAATTATCATACTTTCTAAGCTTCATGAATAATAACTTTTTATATAAAGGTTTATAGCCATAAATAATAAACTTTATGTAATTAAAAAAACTAAGGTGCAGCGGTACTTTTTTAAGAAATAAATCTAGATTGACGTTTGCTGTCTCTCTTTTGAGATAAAGTACTCCTCCTAAAGGAATATTTAAAATTTTTCTTGGCGAAGATATCCCGATATCTCCAAATGTCCCTAAGTTATTTTCTTTATACACACCTCCAAAGCCATGGGCATTATCTTCAATTAAATAAATATTTTTTAAAGTACAAAAATTCTGAAATTTTTCGATATCTTGAGGTTGGCCAAAAAAATGTACCATGATTATACCGAAAACATTACTAGTATCTAATTGATTTAGTTGATTCCAATTAGGTGACAAGTCATCTAAAACCTCATAGCTTATTGTCTTAAGTCCTAATTCCTTCAATGGGTGAAGAAGAACATCGCAACAATAGTCTGGCAAAAGTATAAACTGTCCAGGCTTAGCTTGTAATGTTTTGAGGCCTACTTTTAAAGCTGTTCTTGCTCGAGAAACTTTTATCATAATATTATTCATAATAAGTAATTTTATACTTATAGGGTATGATTTTTAAATATAGTTTTTTTTAAGATTATTTCAAATAGCCCAAGTGGTGAAGAGAGTACTGATTTTAATAGAAGGATAAATGCTTTTGAGAAATGAAACACTTTTATCCTCTTCACACTATCAGAGAAATAAAGACGAGATTTTACTTTACTCCATAGCCTGCTTTTGTTTTGCTCAAAGCATTGAAGTTCAAAGACATGTTTCATTAAGACTAATTTAGAGGCAGAGGCTTGAATATCAAGTTGACTAGAAGCATTATTCCCATGAATTGTATATTCGCCCTGAACGCTCCCAAGAAAGAAGAAAGAAGCTTTATATAAAGCTAAATTTAACCAAAAATCATAGTCTTCTGCTGTAATAAACTCTTTAGACTCTGAGAATGTTATTTCATGCTTTTCTAAAAAACACTTTCTTACCATAGCAGCTGAGGGAGAGAGCCTGTTACCATAAATAATCATATCTCGATAAATATTCTTACTTGCAGGCCCATGATTAAGTATTTTATTTTTTTTTGAATTACTAAAGACCATTAGTTCATCATTGGAAATTACATCGAATTTATGATTTTCAGATTTAAAAAATTCTTCACATGAGCTTAATTTGGTCTCATACCATATATCGTCTGAATCCATAAATGCAATCCAATTACCCTTTGCTTCTTTCATACCATAGTTTCGAGACGCCCCAATAACCCCATTATTATGAATTTTAAATAACTTAATCCTTGATTCGTTAAAAGACTTCACAACTTCGTCTGTGTTATCGCTTGAGTGGTTATCTACTATTATAATTTCCCAAGAAATAAATTCTTGTTTAATTACTGACATCAAAGCTCTTTTTAAGAAAGCTGCATGATTATATGTGGGTATAACTACTGATATTTGGGGCTTATTCATATTATTTAACACTATTATTAAAATTTGATTCACAAAATCTTATTAAATTAGTCAGCTCAAAATTAAAATTTGAGTCAGGCTTCCAGCCAAGTTCTATTAAAGCATTTGAACTATATTCTAGATCATTATTTATTAATTTATTTTCTGATAATTCTATTATTGGTAGTGATAGATCTTTTTCACTTTGATATATTTTTATAATATCATTCGCAATATTGATAATACTTTTAGTTTTATCGCCTAAATTAAATATCGCTGTTGGTTCTGAAAGTTTGCAAATAAATAACAAAAAATTTATGGCAGAACAGAAATCTGTCATTGTTATAAAATTTCTTTTCGTATTAGATGGCCCTCGAATAACTAAACACCTATCAATTGCTGCTTGCTTGCATAAATCATTCACTACTAAATTCCAACAATTAATATCAATATCTGATGGTGACCCAAAAGTATTAGCCAACCTAACTATAATGGTTTGCATATTTGACTTTTTATTTTTATTTTGACTTATTAAAATTTCTTCGCCTGCAAAGCGACTAGCTCCATAAGGGTGGCTATTTGTAACTTCAGTTTCTTCGGTGATTAGCCCATTTAAATTATTTGAATAAATATGTGCCGTTGATAGATACAGGAAGGTAGATACTTTTTTTGCGATTGCAGCCTCTCCTAGTTTTCCAGTAAATACTCCATTTACTTCAAAGGCTTTTTTAGGATCATTCAAACAATCCGAGGCATTCATGCCAGCAGAATGGATTACAACGTCCATATCTTCACATGCATCAAGAATACTATTGTAATCAGTCCAGTCTATTTCAATAGTATTTATATTATTACTTATATTTGGTTCTTTTTTAGAGAATCTTGAAGCTAAATAAATATCATGATTAAATGTAGATAAGTATGCTCCTAACCTACCTCCTAAGTATCCAAAACCTCCGGTAATTAGTACTTTCAAGCTTATTTAGCCTATATCTTCCATGGAGCTACATTATCTTTCCATAATTTTTCAAGCATCTCATGATCGCGCTTAGTATCCATGCATTGCCAGAATCCTTCATGCTTATAAGCCATTAGCTCACCCATTTTAGTGGCTTTTTCTAATGGCTCTCTTTCCATCATTGTTTCATCACCATCGATGAGTTCAAAGAATTCAGGCTGAACTACAAAATAACCACCATTAATCCATCCTTGATCTAGTTGAGGCTTCTCTTCAAATGAAGTAACACAACCATCTAAAATATCTAATTCACCAAATCTAGCAACTGGTCTTACAGCAGACATTGTTACCATCTTTCCATGCGATTGATGAAAATCTATTAAAGCTTCAATATTAATGTCTGAAACTCCGTCTCCGTATGTAATAAGAATTGGTTCATTAGTATTTATATATTTTTTTATGCGTTTTACCCTTCCACCTGTCATTGTATTAATGCCGGTATCTACAAGTGTTACTTGCCAGTCATCATTTGAGCTATTTAAAGGATTTAAGATGCCTGTTTTAAGATTTACTGAAAAATCAGAGTTAACAGTATGATATTGAGAAAAATACTGTTTAATTATGTCTGCTTTGTAGCCTAGAGCTACATAAAAATCATTATGCCCAAACGAAGCATAAGTATTCATGATGTGCCACAAAATTGGGAACCTTCCAATTTCAACCATTGGCTTTGGTATAAGCCCAGTATATTCTGACATTCTCGTACCATATCCACCAGCTAATAATATTACTTTCATAGTATTTCCTTGTATATTCTTACCATTTATAAGATAACTCTTTTACTTCTTTTCTAATTACTTCATTTGAGTCATGTTTTAAGTCAGCAATATTAGCGACCAAGCTTGGTTGTTGTGACAGCCCTTGAAATCCAAACCAAATATTAGGAGGTACAGTTATTCTAACGTAATTTTTCTCACCAATATCTTCAATTCGGAAATTATCTAATTTTAGAGGATCGCAAAATACAAATCTCACCATTCCTATCGGTACAACAAGATTAAGTGTCATCCTTTTATGTAATTTCCATGCCTTTATAGCTTTGGGATTTACAAAAGAGAAGTAGGCTTCACCAAAATTAATATAACCATCATCACCTTTTTTAATGCCATGGAGAACCTTGCCACCTAGAGTATCAAAAGTTGATAATTCTGTGAGCTTAATGTGTTCTAGAGTATTTTTTAGCAATCTTGAACCTGCCTAAGAAAGTAATGATAATCTTTTTGAATAATCAGCAACTTGCTTCTCAGTCACTAAATGTATACTTGATGGATCTTCATAAAATGCTTTGTACCATTCAGCAGTCAAAGCAACTGTTTCTTCAAAATTTAATAAAGCATGCCACTTTAAGAAATGCAAAGCTTTGTCACAATTTAATTTTAACAATCCTGACTCATAAAATTGATCTGGCTCTGGTTCCAATTCAGCCCATTTAACTTTTGGCCAACTTATTGACATTTGCTGTACCAATTCGAGAACGCTATGATTTTGTTGGGCTTGTGGACCAAAATTAAATGCCTCTCCATGCAAATTTTTATCTTTACTCAAAGCAGCTGCAAGTGACAAGTACCCACCCAAAGGCTCAAGAACATGTTGCCAGGGTCTAGTAGAGTAAGGATTACGTAGTTTGACGCCTTCATTTTTTGACCAAGAGTCAACGCAGTCAGGAATAATACGATGATCAGCCCAGTCACCTCCCCCAATGACATTACCTGCGCGAGCTGAAGCTATACGAACTTTATTATTATCATCAGAGAAATAGGATTTAACATAAGACCTAATTGCTATCTCAGCCGCTCCTTTGCTTGCGCTGTATGGATCCGGTCCTCCAAGAGTATCATTCTCTCTATAACCCCATTCCCATTCAACATTGTCATAACACTTATCACTAGTAATTATGACTGCCGAGCATTCATGATCAATTTTTCTTAACCCTTCAAGAACATTTATTGTTCCCATTACATTTGTGCTCCATGTTTCAACAGGATTATTGTAGCTAGTACTTACAATTGGTTGAGCTGCTAGATGAAAGACAAAATCTGGCTTGGCCTCAAATATTTTCTGTTTTACTGATTCAACGTCACGAATATCAAAGCGATAATCAATAATGTTATTAGCTAATTTTGAAGCTTCAAAATGATTAGGACTTGATGGAGGATTAAGCGCAATACCGGTTACAGACGCGCCCATTTGTTTTAACCAAGCTACCATCCAAGAGCCCTTAAACCCAGTATGTCCTGTAACTATAACATTTTTATTTTTATATACATTTCTCATAATTTTACTCAAACATATGAATTTAATTTTTTATTTATTAGAATAATACCGATATTAACTAATTATAAACTGTAATACTACCTTCGACTTGCGGGTAGGATATAAAACGAGCTTTCTTATCGTATAAGCCTAAATTTTTTTAAACTATTTCCTTGACGATTAAAACACTCTTAAAACATCTCTAAGTTCACCCAATAAAAAAAATGGTAGATATAGTCTTTGTCTAAAATCATGCAATGAATATGACTTAATTAATTCTAAAAATATCATAAGAAAATTTAATCCTTATTTAAAAAATTAGACCATTCTTTTGGCCAACTTTTGCATGTTAACGCATATCTATCACAAAAGGTCTCTCTTGCTACCTGAACCTCTTCAGAAAACCACCATTCATCAATATTATCGACTACAGCATTTATTTTTTTTGCAGCATCACAAGGGTTATAAAATAAAATCCCAGCTTCAAAAAGAAGGTTGATATATTCTTCAGCATCCTCATTTATTTCATTAAAAATAGGATCCCAGAATACGATAGTTGGGAAATTCCTTGATAGAGTCTCTAAAAAAACTGTTGTATTATTTGTTGAAATGCATATTCTACTTTTCTTAATTACATCCCATAACTGATCTTCTGATCGATCGATACTTGAGTCAAGGCCTCTAAGAAAGAATAATCTACTTAAATTCCACCATCTTGCAGGAGCACTTGAATCTAGCCTTATTTTAAGAATCTTTGCATTAGAGCTATCTAAGTGATTGATAAATTCAAATTGATCTTCAATATATGATAGAAATTGCTCAGATACTGGTAATGATTGATGGCAATAAAAATAAGGAGGATGTGAACTTAAGACACAAAGAATATCGCCATCTTTAGTAGACTTAATACTATTATTTCCACTTAATTGCATGCTAGGCATAGGTATTACATTATCATTAAGATCTTCAGTCCAGCCCCATGTTATAAATTTTGAAGATATCAGTAATTGATGATCAATAGTTTGGTTAAATTTTGTAATGCCAAACTGACCTCCATGTTGACCAATGATAAGCGGAACTCCTAAGTCTTTTTGTTCAGCAGCCCAAATTTTAAAAATATCATCAGCCTGATAAGCATTTGCAGTAAATATAGATTTTGGTTGTGTTGGCATTTTTTTTGATATGTTATATGTCAATTTTATATAGTCCTCTAAATAACTCTTAGGCATTAAATAAGGTATTAAGTTGTCAAAGAAGTCTTCAAAACTATTTTGATGTGAAGTTTTTATAAATAAATTTCGATGCGATCTATTGATATTAGATTCTTCAATATCATCTTTTAAAATTTCCCAAAAAAAGGGAATTTGTTTTAATCTTATATTTATTCTTAATAATTTAGAAATTTTTATATAAGGCTTATAGAATATTATTCCTTTTTTAAATCTTGAAATAGATAAGAAAATATTAGATAAATATGTCCTTATAAATCTTTTAAAATTTATATGGAATCCCTTTTCATTTTCTATATCTCTCTTAGGCATTATGCAAGATAGATTAGAGATTTTATGATCTATTTTCTGATGCTTAATGCATTCTGAAAAAATAACTTCATTCCACTCATCAGTGGTAAAGTCTTCCCATAAATCAGAGAAATCTCTAGCGTACCAATCATTTAGATTGTATGAAGAGATTGAATAAATTAAATCATTATGATGATTTTTTGATAGTTTTATTGATTCGTATCTATCAAAAAGAGCATCGAGACTAAAGCGCAACCATGGCCCAATTACTATTCTCCAATAATGTGTATCTTTTTGAACATTATGAATATTATTTAAAGTGGCTGTAAGACTTAATAACTTTTTTTCATATAGTTCTGATAGATAATTATAATCTTCATAAAACTTATTTCTATTATTCCAATGATAAGGAATAATATGAGATTCATTTCTTTCTTTTAAAAAATCTTCATTTCTATTTAGGCACCAAGTGCCAAGAAAAATTACTTCATCGCCTTTCTTTACATGCAGTAAATCTATATTTGTTTTGACTAGTTTCATATTTATGTTTTTTATTAGCGCTAGTATAAAAAATCTATTGGGATATTTACCTCTTCAATAGATGGATTAAAAATATGTCTTGTAGTTTTAATAGGAAATTTAGTTTTTTTTCTAACATTTGTAAAAAAATTATCAATAGTTATTTCTTCGTCTAATCTCCAGGATCGCAGAACAACACCTCCTTTGATATAGTCCATTAAGTAACATGGCACTCTTTTGAATCCTAATATTTTTGCAGCTTGAAGTCTGTGGTGTCCATCCATAATTGCATTAGTAGATGATTCAACAGCTATGGGCACAGTCCAATTTTTTGTTTTTTTAATCTTTTCGACTAGTTGATCAACCCTATGAGAATCATGAGCTTCGGTCTCAATTAACTCATACAAAATTGCTAATCTGAATTCTCTTTTTAGCATTTTATTTTATTCCTTTCTAATCTAATAAAGATTTCATGCAACTCACAAGATATTCATTATCTTTAGTATCTCTTACTGCGACTCTTATAAAATTATCATTAATAGAAGTCTTGTCTGAACAATCTTTAATTAAAACAGAATATCTGTGACATAAATCTACTGCTAGTTTTTTTGAGTCGATGCCATCCACTTTGCAGAAGATATAATTAGCTTGAGACTTATATGGATGAATAAAATCAATGCTTTTTAGTGCATCATATAATTCAGATCTTGCGTTAGATAATTTTTTACAGCTCTCAATATATTCTGATTTATATTTACCTATTATTTGCATGTAAAATTCAGAAACTGAATTAATATTCCAAATAGGAATTTTAGATTTAATTTTACTAATTAATTTTGTATCCGATGAAGCCATTACTCCCAGCCTTAGTCCGCCAACACCATAGCTTTTTCCAATACTTTTTATCACAATTAATTGTGGGTATTTATTGAGGATATTAGTGTGCAGAGTAGATGAATTAAATCCATCATCAGCAAAATCTAAAAATGATTCATCTAAAATTAATATTTTATTACTCTTTTTGAAATCATCTAATATATTAATAATATCATTATATGGTAAATAGTTTCCTGTTGGATTATCTGGGTTAATTAAAATTACACCTTCATTATTATTACTATTTGCAAGATTAATAATATCTTTTTGTGAGTATGCGTAGCCTTGTTCTTCAGAAATTTTTAGATCTATATTGGAAAATCTAGCTGTATATTCTTCAAAGGTAGGTCCAAACAGTCCAAGTTTAATATCCAATTCCTCAGTAAGAAGGCTAATTAACTCAGCCGCACCATTGCCAACAACTATAGTCTCTGCTGGAATATCAAACATCTTCGAAGCTAACATTGCTTGTACCTTTTCTCCAGATGGATAGCTTTGCATTAGCTTACTCAAGCTATATTTGATTTCGTTATTCATCATCTCTGATGGAAAATATGGATTTACTAGATAACAAAAGTCGATGAAATCATCAAAACGCCAATAACCACCATATCTTTTAGATATAAGCTCATACTTCTGCTCAGGATTAGAAAATAAAATTTCAGCATTATCTAGATCTTGAATATCGTCTATCTCATACCAAAGCTGACCATTTAAGGGCAAAGCTTTTAATTCTTTTGTGTCTAAGTTAACGATTACCTTCAATACTTGCTCATAGTATTCATTATCACCAAGTGCCTTTGAGTATGCCTCCAAAAAGGGGACATAAATATCATGCAAAAATTCTTTAGAAAACTTATAAATATTTACAGTTTTAAAGTATTCATCAGCAATGTCAAAATTAAAGTCTTTTTTTGGTATGAAATGACTAATAGCAAAATTATTATCTATCTTAACTACAGTTCCATCCATCCAAGGACGATATTTATCAACAACAGCAAGATTTTTAAATTTATTATCAATGACCATCTTTATAATGTTTGGCTCAAATACTAAATCACTTTCTATTAAGATTGTGTCATCTTCTAATAAAAATTCTTTAGCTAAAAAGACTGAGAATATGTTATTCGTAGTTGCATAATCATCATTATCAACATAAATAATTTCTATTCCTTTATATTCATTTCCTAAAAATTCTTTTAGCTTGTCTTTTTCATAACCAACAATCATAACTATTCTTGAAATAGGGTGCAGGACAACAGCGTCTAAGCAGCGCTCTATTAGGGTTTTTTCTCCAAGATCAATCATGCATTTAGTTTTATCTGATGTTGCACCACCAAGTCTTTTTCCCATTCCGGCAGCAGGTATAAGAACTTGCATAACTATCTCCTATTTAAAAAAATGATCATTTGGTAAATCTGGTTGTTTTTCTTTATTAAAAAAATCATCATAAGCTAAGGAAAGTTTTTTTCTATTTATTAATTTTTGTATTTCAATTATAACAATTGGGAAATGAATTGTGCCTGCTAAGACAATAAATAAAATTCTTAAATCAATTAGATCTTTTAAAAAAGCGAATTGGATAAATGCTAAAAAAGGTAAGCTAAAAATTAAATAATTTTCATGGAATATTGCTATAGCAAATCCCCTTACAAGTTTAAATGATAAACCTTCTTTGGTTGACTGTTTAGATATCTTCTCATTGTGGCGTATTTCTTTCCCATGAGCCCTTCTTTGTTGCTGCTCCATAGCTATAGCCCACCATGCCATAGAATATTTTGCATAAGAAAGAACGGAAGCGATTATGGCAAGAACAGCAAAAGGAATAATAAGAGCATTGCTAGACTGTATCGCACCAATAGCAATCCCTGAAGTTATAGCAACTGATGAAACAACATGCATCAGCCAATCAATATACTGCCCTTCGACTGAACCAGCTCCATTGTACCTAGCAATTGCACCATCTACATAATCTAACAAGTACCATAAAGCATATGAAAATGATCCGATAAAAATATAAAAATAATTATCACTTGCTATTAAGATAGCTCCCAATATTGTAACAAAGCCTGAAATCCAAGAAATGGAATTAGCACTTATTTGAAGACAAACACAAATCCATGTAATAAAAAGTGCCATAGGTGTAAAAAGTTTGTCGTGGAAGCTGTCATAAGGGAAAAATCTTCCCTCACTACATTTGTCAGACACCTCATTAAAAGATTTGTAAATCATGGGTTAATTGTATTCTAGTATTAAATTTAATGTTTTAAAATATCTAATATTTTAGTTTTGATTATGTCTTGTGTATGTATGGAGGAATCGATATTCATAAACATACTTTTATAAGATTTACATATTTCTTGATATTTTGACCCATCATCTCTAATTATATTAGAAAGCCTATCAGCCAGAAGCTCCCTTCTTGCCCCTTTATATAAAATATTATCCGGTATTTCAGAGAAATAATTATCATGATTGGTGTAATCACAATATAAAACTTTTTTTCCAATTCCTAAAGCCTCAAAGAGACATGTAGATGGAAATGCGGCAAGAATAAATTCAGATTTTAGAATCTGCTGATATACATTCCTCTCATTAAAATCTACATCCGTTATTGTTATATTTTCTCCATATATAGAATAGTAATATTCTTCTTCATTCATACCTATTTCTGGCATATACCAATCTGATGATAATCTTTCAGATCGCATTATCACTGAAGCTTTAAGGTTATTTTCTTTTAAGTACTGAGCCAATTCAATATCAAATAATTTCATAGCCTTCATGCTATCTTCTACATCTTTCTGAAAACCAATATTGCCTCGCCAACAAGAAATAACTAAAATATCGAATTCTTTTTCAGAGGTATCATAAAATTTTTTAAAATTTAAGGAGGCATATAAAGACCCAACAGGATAAAAATTATCTACATTCCAAGATCTTTTAGGAAAATTTAACTCTTCGTACTTACCAAAACAAAAAAAATGTTGACTATGATACAAGCATTCATCATCGACGGCATACCCCAAGCGAAATCCATTTTGAATAGAAACAAAGGGTATTTCTGGAATATGTTTTGATAGCCAAGCAAATTTAGTACAATTATCTATAGATGTTATTACTGCTTTTGGATTTGCTAACTCGATGTAAGATTTTATGTAAATACATAATAACTGCCATAATATATTAGTTATAAAGTTTTTGTTTGAGGTAAATTTTTGAAATGGTCTTAAAAATATAATATTCTTCAATATTTTTAAGAGGATAGAAGGAAATAAAATTAGCTCTACAGGCCTAGTCTTGAAAATAGAAAATGTATAGCCTTGAGGTATTACTTGCTGTATTAAATTAGAGTTTGTATCATCAAAGATAATAAAATCACTTTGACTATCTTTTTTATTTTTTATTTTTTCAAAAAAAAAATTCACTTCAAACTTCTCTTGCCATGACTTCTAATTCTTTTCTATTTACCTTGCCGCTTGGTGTTTTTGGTAATATCTCTATAAATATTATTTTTTTCGGGAAAAAAACTGAATCAAGATAATTTGTGCTATTTTTTCTAATTTCTGCTATCTCTTCTTTGGTTATTTTATTTACTGTAAAAGCCACACAACCTAAAATGGTATCAAAATCATTTTTTAAAGGCACGACAATAGAGTTGCTTGTTGCATTAAATTTAGATAGAACAAACTCTATTTCTCCAATTTCTATCCTCCTTCCTCCAATTTTAATTTGGCTATCTATTCTTCCTACACACTCAATATTATTATTCTTATTAACAAATCCTAAATCTCCAGATCTATACCAAATAGTAGCTTCATCATCCCACCCGTATTTAACAAAAGATTTATCAGTTTTTTTTTGATCGTTTAAATATCCATTGGATATCTGAGGGCCTGTAAAGATAATTTCTCCCTTTCTTCCATCATTTATTAACTTATCATTAGTATCAATTATTCTAATCTTCATCCCAGGGAAAGACTGACCAATAGGTATAATATTATTGTTAAAAGTATCTTTTCTTTGATCAATTGAATAAATATGTCTAGTAACATCAATCGTTGCTTCTGTTGGGCCGTAGTGATTTTCAATTGATGCATTTGGAGCAGCTTCTTGCCAACTATCTGCAAGATACCTATTGAATGGTTCTCCTGCAAATCTAACTATTTTTAATGAAGTGAAGTTATTTGGAAGCAGAGTCCCCATTTTTGACATAAATATACCAATTGATGGCACAGAACTCCATATATCTAAAGATTCTCTTTTTATAAAATCACTTGGAAGTAGCATTTCGCTTTCAGGTACAACGCATAATGTGCCTTTATTACATAAAGTATAAAAAATATCTGAGACTGAAGGGTCAAAACTTAAATCATGGTATTGTGACATTTTAAAACCTATTGGTAATTTCCATAACTCAGAAATAGCATCAATATAGAAACATAAGTTTGCTACTGTAACTTGAACTCCTTTAGGTTCTCCTGTGCTGCCAGAAGTATATAAAACATATGCTAAATTTGACTCATCAGATCGACTAAAGTCTTCTAATGGTAAATATTCTTCTACATTTTGAAGATCAATCCAATTGTACTTTGTTTGATAGTTAAGATTATCGCATGGTGTAATTATTGATTCTGCATTATCAAAAATGCTGACTTCCTCCCCCAACATCTCATGTAAAGTCTCAATTTCAGATTTTTGTCCAATAAAATGTTTAACTTTAGAGCCTCTTAAGATATCTATTGTTTTAGATTTATTTTTCTTAGGATCAATAGGCGTGTAGTTGCATCCAGCAAATAAAATACCCAAAATTCCAACATAAGTGGAAAAATTTCTATGCCCAATAACAGCAACTGTTTCATTGGAGGCTCCATTTGCCAATAGTGCTGTCGCTACTTTTAAAGATTTATTAAAGAGCTCTTCATATGAATAGTTTTGATCATTAACTCTTATTGCTGTTAATGATTTATGCTCGTTATAATTGTGAGTAAGATACTCAATAATAGACTTCATTTGATTTTAATTATTTTTATTGACCAGGTTTATGATAGATTCTACTGAAGTTGCTTCAGCAATGTCAGATGGCGAAAGGTCAATTTTTAAGCTTTCCCTTAATTCAACCATTAATATCATATGAGTCAAAGAATCCCAATTATCTGTATTTTCCATAGATGAATTTTTATCTAAATTATGTTCATCTGGTAAAACACTTTTAATAATTGAAATAATGGTAGCTTCTGTGATTGTATTATTATTATTGTTTTTGGTAGAGTTTTTTAAATCGTCGTAGTCTTTTGCTATCATTGCATAAGTCCATCCATCTACAAAAATTCTATCCTTACAATAGTAATCTCTAGCAATTCCTTCATGCTTCATTCCTGAAGCTAAAACTGATTCAATGGTTCTATGATTATTTATCATAGTGATGCCATGTAATCTATTTAACTCCAATACATCAAAAGTATACTGTTTTAATGCCTCTTGAATTTGAAGCACATAGCCCTTTCCCCATAATTCAGGATCTATGCCATAACCCCATTCAATAGATTGTCTATGGTAATTTAAATTAGTTAATGTTGCTGTTCCAATTAAGCTTTGATCAATTTTCTTTCTAACAAACCAATATGTTGAAAATCTATTGATGTTATTTAAAGGCATTCTATCCAAAAGTTTTTGCATATAAGCTCTTGTTTCATTAACATCTCTAAAAGGTGGAAATTCAAAGAATTCATAAAAGCTTGGTTTGATTGAATACTCATTCATTTCATCAAGACCTTTCATTGAAAAATTTTCAAAATATATATTCTGATTATCTAAAACAGGTATTTGAGTATTAAATTTTTTGTAAAAATCTTCTTCGTTAAGCATAAAAATATAGACCTAAATAACGGACCTACCTCCATCCATAACTATATTTTGACCGTTCATATAAGCAGACGCGTCCGAGCATAAAAATTGAATAGCTGAAATGTACTCATCCGGGTTAGCCATTCTTCCCATAGGTATTATTGACTCTATTCTCTTAACAAACTCTTGATCTTGATTAGCAAAAACCCCCCCTGGCGAAAGAGCGTTTGCTCTGACTCCTTGATCAGCCCAGTAAGACGAGAGATATCTAGTAAGTCCGATTAGTCCAGTTTTTATTACAGAGTAAGTGATTGGTTTTACTGCTTGTAAGTGATCAGGAAGGCCTTTCTGTTTATAAAGACTTTGGTCAGGAGCTATTACTGATAAATCAGAAGCTATATTTAGAATAACTCCTTTCTTTCTCAACGCCATATCAGAACCAAAGACCTTGCTACATAAAAAAGCTCCAGATAAACCAACCATAATTTCTTTATTCCATCTTTCTAATGAAAAATTCTCAAGCCTTGTTATCCTTATATCCTTCTCGATTGATGACGCTGTTGGATTTATTGCAGCATTATTAACTAAAATGTCTATATTTATTTCTCTATTTTTCAATAAATTTAGAGTATTAATAATACTATCCTCAATCGATACATCCATAATATAAGTAGAAACTTCACCTATATAATTTTTATTGTCTAAGGATTTTTTGAGTTCTTTTAATTTATTTAGGTCTAGGTCTGTTAAAACGACATTAGCTCCACTCATACATAGTGCTTCGGCATGCTTTCGCCCTAAAAGTCCAGAAGCTCCAGTTATCAATGCATTTCGACCATCTAATGAGAAGTTTGAAAAAGCATTTTTATTTATAGCTTTCATTATCTAAGTTAAATTATCTTGTTTTACAGAGCATAAAAAGGTCATATTAGATCCATAAAATGGTGGGGAAATACCTTCAGATTTCAGCATTTTAAGTAAGTTCTCCTCATTAAACCAAGGAGTATCAAAATAAGGAAATTCTACGTCATCAATATGAAAACCGATATCTCTAAGACATCTATGCATGGAATCGAGAGAAAATAGACTAACATGCGTAGGATCATCTAATAGCCTAAACTCATCACCATATCTTCGAGCTGCTGCAGAATCAAAATCTGGAGTACCTATTATAAAAATACCATTTGGATTAAGCATGCCTTTTATTTTTTTTAAGGTTGGTATTGGGTCGGCAATATGCTCAATTACATGATTCATAACAATAACGTCAAACCCCTTTTCATCAAAAGTTTCAAGCAATCCATTATGAATTTCTCCATATTTGCTAGCAACATTTGATGCAAAAGAACTAACTTCAATACCGTGACGATCCCATTTAGAGCTAAGGGATGACAAGAACCAACCTGGTCCACACCCGATATCAAGTATCTTGCCTCCTATCTTAGAGTCAACCCATCTAATTATTTCAGGTATTCCTTTTAAAGAATGCTCTCTTTCTTCCAATAAATATCTTGTTTTACCATCTGGATCAATTGCTACCTCATGGTAGGCTTCTTCATATTCAGTGTGTACCGCTGGTATAGAGATATAATAAAGATCATCGGTATAAAGCTTTTTTATTTTTTTTTTCAGGTCGACTTTTCTTAAATTTTTCATATTCTTACTTATCGCCAAAAGATTCTAATGTTTTAGTCATTGCAGCTACTTGTGTATCTATCTCATCTGAATTTGCTTGGTTTGTGGTAAAGTTCATTAAACATTTTTGCAACTCGACTGCAACAGGTGTTTCCCCATAACCTATTTTATTATTATAAAAGGCTGGCTCTTGATGTATTAATTTTGAGGCCGCGTATATACCATCTCCCCCAAATTCCATATATCTTTTACGGAAATCTTCCCAAGAAATACCATGATTAATTCCATTGAACTTTGCTGAAAAGGTATAATAGGTATTTTTATATCCATCATGAACCTTTTGCGCAGTTAATAATGATGATTTTTCTATTGCTTTTGTATACGCTAGTCCGCTCTCTCTTCTGAGATTAATAAAAAAATCATTTCTTTCCATTTGAGCCAATGCAACAGCAGCAGCCATTTGATTCATTCGATAGTTATATCCAACTGTTTCAAATCTTTCCCAGTTAGGGTTTTGTAATAAATCTCTGTCTGTTCTAACTTTTCCAGATTCAGCTGTCAGAGTTCTAAAGCCAAGCCCTCCAAGTTTTCTAATTTTTTCTGCTAACTCTGTATTATTAGTTGTTACTATACCTCCATCTCCACATGTTAATTGTTTTGAATTCTCAAAACTCCAGCTACCAGCATCTCCTATAGTACCTGCCAATCTTCCTTTATCATCTTCACCCATATGACACTGTGCACAATCTTCGAGAACCATCAAATTATTATCTTTAGCTATTTGCATAATAGAACTCATATCGCATACAGCTCCATACATATGTGTTACAAATATAACTTTGGTCTTAGATGTTATTTTTCTCTTTATATCGTCCGGATCCATTAAGAAGGTATCATTTAATGAATCAATATATACAGGCGTTGCGCCGGTATAGTGAGGAGCTAATCCACACATTGCAGGAGTTAAAGCTGGTGTTAGAACCTCATCACCAGGTAAACATCCCATAGCCAATAAAATCGAGTGCAAGGTAGTGGTGCCTGAATTAAAAGTAATGCCGTACTTAACTTTATAAATTTCAGAAAATAATTCTTCCAATCTTTGAGTAAATAAGCCATCTGCACCGGCTCTAAAACCAGTTCCTAAGACCTCTTCAATATACTTTCTTTCATTACCAGTAAATCTCCAAGCAGGGTTTTGTACCTTCAATTAATACTCCTATATTTTTTTCGCTAATTGCGATTCTTTCCATTCTATATTTCTAAACCAGTTTAACTTATGAAGATCAGGATTTGATAAAAATAATTGATTAATATCTTTTCTGGAGGCCATGCTACCAAGCTCTCTTTGAATAAATTGTAGGAGGTGATAGTCTTCGATGTAGTCTAATGTAAGTCTCATTTTTAAGTTTTTATCTTCCTCATCTTCAAGTTCAATCATTTTAATATCTTGAACCCTTTCTAAAAAATACCACATCATTTCTGTATCAAGTTCATCTGAAGTTTTATTAGAAGCTTTATGAACTATTTCTGAAGAAAGAGAGTAACCAACACTGGCAGCACCTGCAGAAGATGATTTTGTTGGAGAAATAACATCATAATTTCCTTTATCTAATAATTGCATACTTTTTAAAACTAAAGCTCCATCAAAAAATGGATCATCTGCATCTATCGTATGAAAATTTTTTAAATTATATTTTTTTGCACATTCTGACCATCTCTTTAACTTATTTTCTAATGGTCCTCTGTAAAAATCAACATTCATATTTTTAGCTAGTTTTTCAATATCGTTATCACTTTCATCATAACTAGTGCATATGATAGGTCTGATATTGTATTTGACAGCTCTCTTCACAATATGACTAAGAATAGATTCATGTCCAAAAGGTAAAAAGCACTTACCAGGAAGCCTGGAAGATGATTTGCGAACAGTTATTAAGCCATTTATAGGATTATTTTGCATGTTCTGACCCGGTATATTATTTAAAAAAATTATAAAACTTCATCGGGCTTGCCTTCATCAATAATAGCGCCATCTTTAAGTTTGTATATATAATCGCATCTTTCTACTGTTGTTAGCCTATGAGCAATTATTAGAATAGTTTTATCCCCATGCAAACTTTCAACGGCCTTCATGACCTGATTCTCTGTTTCAATATCAAGAGAGCTTGTAGCCTCATCTAGGACTAAAACAGACGGATTATTATATAAAGCTCTAGCTATTCCAATTCTTTGTCTTTGGCCTCCAGACAATCTAACCCCCCGCTCTCCAACAAATGTATTTATTCCATTTGGCAATGATTCAATAAAATCTTTTAATTGAGACTTTTCAACAGCTTCTAAAATCTTCTGCTCATCAATGGAAGCTTCTGGAATGCCAAATGCAATATTTTCTTTCATAGTTCCATCAAGGAGATAAATAACTTGTGACACATAACCTATTTTATTCTGCCAATCAACAAAGTTGTCTTTTGTAATAATCTTATCATCAATACTTAAAGTTCCAGAAGATGGTTCAATTAAGCATAATATGCAATCTATAAGGGTGCTTTTTCCAGCTCCACTAGATCCAACAAAACCGATCATCTTGCCTGATTCTATATTAAGGTTAATAGAATTCAATGCTGATTTTTCTGATCCCTCATAACTAAAAGATAAATCTGAAAATTTAATATTTTTATCAAAGTTAAGGTTGGTATTTGATAGTTCATCTTTTTTATGGACACTTGACGTATTTATTTCAGCTTTAGCTAACTCATTATAAATAAAAGAGACTACAGGTTGGTTAAAAATTATAGCTTGACTGCTTTGAACAAGCCTTGAAATAGTAGGCAAGAGCTTAAATGCAGCTGCTGCAAAAAGACCAACAATAGAAATAATTTCAACCTGGTTATTGTTTGTGTATAGAAATAATACTATGGCGCAAAGGGCAAAAACTGCTATAAACTCTAAAAATATTCTAGGTACATTTTGAAGCACAGTTTGCTTTCTTCCAGCGTCTAATGAAACATGGGTTTCTTTAAGATACTTATCAATGAATACTTCCTCTCTTCTATATAGTTTTATGTCCTTAATTCCATTAAAGCCTTGTTGAGCACTTTGAATTCTTTTTCTTTCTTTGTCTTGACGCGCCTCACCCCATATTAGTGAACGTTTTTTTGAAAAAATAAATAAAAGTATGGACATTGTTCCAAATAAAATAAAGGCTAGAATAGCTCCCATCGGCTCAGCAATAAATAGTACTATTAAAATAGCAATGATTATTAGCACATCATTAAATGTTAAGAGCGCAGCAGCAGTAAACCCTACTGTGAATTGCATTGATTCTGTAATTGTGTTGCTTAACAATTTTCCTGAATTGTGCTGAAGATGAAAGGAATATGGCTTATAAAGATATGATTTAAAAAGACGAGTTGAAACAGATTCTTGAAGATTGTAATAATAATGGGCTTGAGAAGCCGCAAGCCATAATAAGAAAATACTTTTAAATAAATAAAAAACTAGAAAGGTTGAAATTGCTCCCACTAATAGCTGCGCATATGAGATATCTAACAAGAAGGGATATTTGTCTGTTAAAAAAATCGGAATTGTGAAGTTGTCTGATAAAATTATTGAAATAAATGGCAAAACTAATCCTACACCTGCAGCCTCAAGAATTGCACCAATAATAGTAATTAAAAGAAGTTTTAAGCCCCTTAATCTATCAGCTATTTCTAATATTTCCCAGAATTTTTGGAATATTTTCAATTTTAAACGTCTTTTATTTTTTTGATTGTTGTCTCTAGACTTGGATCTAGTTCTTTAAATAAAGTCTTTTCTACAAAACCACATATTATATGTCCAATCATAATATGACTCTCTTGTATTCTTGGTGTTTCATTAGATGGAACATTTAGGCACTCAGCTTTAGATTTAAGAATCCCGCCAGTTTTTCCAGTTAAAATATAAGTTTTGATGCCTAATTTGTTGGCAACATCAACTGCATTTATTATATTAGGGCTATTTCCACTAGTAGTTATACCTATAAATATGTCTTTATCTGATCCTATTGCCTCAAGCTCTCTAGAAAAAACTTTATCATATCCGTAATCATTTCCCATAGCTGTAATACCAGAATTATTTGTTCCCAGTGCTACTGATGCAAGAGCAGGGCGATCAAATAAAAACCTTGACGTAAATTCAGCAGAAAGATGCTGAGCATCAGCAAAACTTCCTCCGTTGCCACAGAAAATTATTTTCCCCCCTTTATTAAGAGAGGAAATACAATCAGTAGATATTTGAATGATTTGCTTTATTAAGTCAGAATCTGCATTTATTTTTTTCTTTACTTCTATGGAATCTAATATTTCCTTACTAACTAATTCTAATTTCATATTTACCCCAAGTATTTTTCAAGTTTATCAAGACCAATCCAAAAACCCTCTCCATTATTTTTATGTCCTTGCCATATTTCAGGAATAAAACCGGCATTTGGGCAATTGTTATTAAGAATAGTAGAAAGTTTTTTGAAATCAATCTGTCCATCTCCAATTTGAAGCCCTTCACCGTTAACGCCACTTGCATCACCCATATGCAAGTAAGCTGTAACTGCGGATACCTCTTCTGAAAATTCATAAAAGTCTAATCCATAATGGTTGCAGGTTAACATACTATGAGAAACATCGAAGCACATTCTTAATCCAAGATCATTACACCATTTTACGATCTCATTAGGTTTTACAAATAAATTTTGAAATCTCTGGCCACCAAAATGCCAAGGAAATGGTGCCATTGTTTGAGGAAGAACTTCTACACCTTTCATATCAAGTTCTTTTAAGCTTTTTTCAAAAATTTTATAGTACTTTAGTTTATTTTTTTCTGAGAATGGCTCATCCATTGAAAAGCCACCAATATTTGCAACAATCATCGGCCTCGCAGTTTTTGGATAGAATTTTTTAAGTGATCTTGTAATATTAATAACTTTTTGAGTTTCTAGAATTGATTGCTTTCTATAATCATTATCTGGAGTTGCAAGATCCATCAATCGGCTATTTGAAAAAAGCTCTGGGGCATGAACTACAAAATCTAAATCATCAGAAATTGTAAGATAATCATTTGGGTCAAGATCCATGTCAGAGAATGACAAGTGAAATTCAAAAAAGTTTGGTTCAACCTTACTATTATATTCTTTGTAATCATGATACCTGACTGGTATTCCCCAAGGCCTATTGAAAGAATAGCCCTTAGGATGAACGATGGATTCTTTTAGATCGGATTTAAAAAAGAAATCTTCTGAATTCATATCTCTTTTTAGCTCCTTACCAAGAAGATCTTCATAGTTCTGTGGTGACAATCCTTGGCCTGGGCTTCTTACTTTTATGTGATCAGCTGTTAACAATGTTCCCTTGATTAATTCACAACTAGAGACTAAGCTTTTTCCTAGATTCTCTCTATTTATCATTTCTCCTTGGGAAACAACTCTTTCCTTGCCACTTCCTATTGCTTGATCTATTTCACGTATTCCTTTTACAAGAGATAGAAACTGATCAAATTCCAAGCTAGCTGCATGGTCAGGTCCTTCCATATTTCTATCTAAAGTGAAGTGTCTTTCAATTATGCATGCCCCAAGCCCGGTAGCAGCGAGAGAAACACTAGTCCCTCTCTCGTGTCCTGAGTACCCAACAAGATGATGCAATTTTTTCAAGCCATTAATCCAACTTAAGTTTATGTCATGCAATGGAGCGGGATATGTACTATTGCAATGAAGTATTGCGAAATCTACATTTTTTTGATTAAGAAAATCAATTGTTTTTTGAACCTCACTTGTGGTGCTCATTCCAGTTGAAAGGATTAGCGGTTTTTTTGTATCAGAAAGCTTTGCTAACAAAGGTAGATTTGTAAGGTCTGCAGAAGAAACCTTATATGCTGATACATTTAAACCTTCCAAGACTTCTACACTTTTGAGATCCCAAGGAGTGCATAAGTATAAAATACCTTTTTTCTTACAGTACGCTGCTAGCTCTTTATGCTCATCATTTGATATTTGAAAACGCTCAAGTAGATCTAGAACATATTCAGTACCTAGGTCATCTCCAGTTTTTTCTAAAGTTCTAGATCTATAAGTTTCTTCCATATGCCTCATTTGGAATTTAACACAATCAGCTCCCGTCTCTACGACCAAATCAACCATCTTTTTAGCTCTTTCCAGGCTGCCATTATGATTATTTCCTATCTCTGCTATAACAAAGGTATGATTTTTACCTATTTCTAAATTACCAATTTTCATTATTAACTACCTGTAAAATAAATTATTCATGACTATCACGATTGGACCATGACTGCATGCCATCTCTATCGAAGTGAAAAATAGTCTGAGTAAGGCCTTTATTTTTCATTGCTAATAAGAACGAGTTCTTTGCAAAGTTTTTAACATAAAATAGAAAAAAACCCCCTCCTCCAGCTCCTAGAAGTTTCCCACCCAAAGCGCCATTATCAATGGCATAATCATAGATACTATCTATTTCAGTATTGGATATTTTGTCGCTAAACTGCCGTTTAAATTTCCATGCAATATTTAATCCTAAACCAAAATTATTAAGATTGCCTCTAAGAAGGCTTTCTCTCATTTCATAACAATGATTTACATTCTTTTTAACCATTTCTTGAACTGTCTTGTCTTGCATTGAAGTTTTTTGATCATCGTGGATAAGACCAGAGTTTCTGCCAGAAGTAATTTTAAATAAAACTAAACTTTCTTCTAAATCTAAAATAGTTTTCTTTTTTAGCCTTAAGGGATGAATTAGATTATTATCTTTATGCAATTCAATAAAATTAAAACCTCCAAAAACCGCAGCATATTGATCTTGCCATCCTCCAGAAATACCCATATTAAGTCGTTCAGCTTGAAAAGCCATTTCAGCCAACTCATAATCATTCCATTTGTCTCGTCGAAGCTCGTTAAAGCAACCTAAAACTGCAACCATTACAGATGAAGATCCGCCCAAGCCAGATCCAGATGGGAAATCAGAATTTATATATAAATCAAAACCAAATTCTGGATTGACTAATTTAAACAATGAGCGGAATAAATCAAAACTGTCTGATTTCTGAAGTGAATCTTCTAAATTAATATACTCAACTTCTTCATTTAAATCAGATGAATTAATTGTTATCTTTTTATCTTTTCTAGGCCTTAATGTTGCATGGCAATATAGAGAAATTGTAGAATTAATTACAGCTCCGGCTTCCGACATAAAATAGTGAGTTAAATCAGAACCGCCTCCTGCAAAACTAATTCGAACGGGAGCTTTAGATTTAGCGAAAATATTTTGCTCTATAACTAGAGGAAATTGTGCTGATGTAATAACATCGACAAGTCTCATACTACTATCTAATATTGGCACTGCTTTAATTTGAGAATCAAGTAATTTTAGTATGGATTCTCGATTATCAGTATCTTTTCTCCATACAAAATTAGTATTAAAAGCTAATTTTATACCGTCTGATAAAAGCCCGTCAGCAAGCAAACATTTTCTTATATCACCATCAGTTGCGACGCCTATTATTGTCTCTTTATCATCCTCAATAAAAACCATTCCAATTGAATTTAAATCAATCTTAGCCAAGCTATCGTGAATAGAGGATGATTCTAGAATTGTGTATTTGAATTTATCCATGATTTACCTTTTTCTAACTTAGAACAACTTTGCAATGCATTCCAATGATAATGTAAAGACTCCCAATATTAAAAACTATTTTTAAATATTTAAACATAATTAGCTGTTTAGTAGAGTTATGATTGGTAAAAAATTAGAAATTACATTAATTTCAGCCTCAATATCTTTTTTAATCTCTAAATCTATAGATGGGCAAATTAAATAACTACTTTTTATGTTTGCAGACAAGCTAGCTCGCATATCAGATATATTATCTCCAACCATGATTGATCTTGATACATCAATATTTAAATCAATTATTGCCTCTTTAAACATACCCATGCCAGGTTTTCTTGTATCCTCTTTAAGTAAATACTCTCCCTTGGCTTTAGTTGGATGAAAGGGCGAGTAATAAATAGCATCTATAAAAGCATCTCTTGCACTAAATTGTTGGCACATCCATGTTGATAGCTCTTGAAATTCTTGTTTTGAGTATAACCCTCTCCCAATACCAGATTGATTAGTAAGCACCACACAGAGGTATCCAGCTTTATTGGCAGTAGAAACTAAATCAAATATTCCAGGCATAAACTCAAAGTTTTTTTTAGAGTGAACGTAACCAAAATCTTTATTAATAACCCCGTCTCTATCTAAAAAAAGTGCAGGTTTAGCTGGACCATTGTTAGTTCTGTTGTGATTCTTTCGCATTAAGAGCATATTTATGAAATCTGAATTTTTAGATTTGAAAGTGATCTAAGTTAACTTGGTCATCAGCCTTAACATCGATTACTATTTTTTTTCCTAATAGAGACTTATAATTTGATACTGGCAGCCCATCCCCAGGACGCTTAGGAATCAGATCTTCCTTCTTGAGAATACATCCTGAGCTGATATTCCGTGCATAATACAATGATCGTCTTGCATTTTTAATTGCCTGACTTTGTGCTGATAAAAAATCACTCTCAGTATAATTTTCATTAATCATTCTGTCTGCTAAATCTAACCTTTGTATTAACTTTCTTAAGTCAGACTCATCCATAGCATGATAGTGATCATTGCCTTTAAGCTTTTTATCATGAGTAAAGTGTTTTTCAAATACTTTAATACCCATGCCTCTAGATAATATTACCTGATCATCGCCTGCAGTTGCAGGCGCAACATGGTCAGAGTAACCGATAGTAAATCTATCTCCATAATGATTTTTTAAAAAAGTAATTCTCTGCAAAAAAGCATTATCTGGAAGTGTTGGGTAATTTAATACGCAATGAAGTAAAACAATTTCATCGATACCGCAAGAAAGAATATCAACAGCTCTATCAATCTCAGAAGTTTTAGAAGCACCTAATGACAGAATAACTGGTTTTTTGTATTCGGCTACGGCTTCCAACAGAATGTCATTTGTTAAATCGGCAGATGCTATTTTTACAAATGGCATTAAAGGCATTAGCCATGGCAAACAATCGGTATCGAAGGGTGTAGAGGAGAAATCAATACCAATTTTATTGCAATGTTTAGCTAAAATCTTGTAATCTTCTGACTCGAAACTATCATATTTTTTAAATAGCTCATGTTGGGTTTCTGTTGGCTCTTTGGTTCTGTCCCAATATGACGGACTATCTCGAGCTGCCAACTTTTCCGCCTTGTAGGCCTGGAATTTTATAGCTGAAGCTCCTGCTAATTTAGCCATAGTTATTTGCTTTAATGCGGTGTTTAGATCTCCCTCGTGATTAACTCCTGCTTCAGCGATTAAATATGATTTATGTAAATTATTAAACATTTGAAGACCCCAATAGATTGCGAAGTAATTTTATAACTCTACCATTTGTCTTATTTGGTTTTATTTTGACTTTAGTAGAAGGATTTGAAAGAGCAAAAAAATCCATAGATTTTATTGCTTTAAGTATTTCATGGTCTGAAGTATCTGAGTGAACACCTAAATTATTTACTCCATTTACTTTGGATGAGTAAAGATGTGTAAGCTCTCTACTATTTTGACACAACACAGTGGTATTTAAATCACAAACCATAAACTCATACACAGTTCTTCCTCCTCCACAAATACCATATCTAGATTGCATCCATTCATTTGATATATTGCCTGTTGATTCTGAATCATTAATTTTATGATGCGAGTTAAGAGAGTGTTTGGTCAAATCCCCTTGAAGCCTCTTTGCTCCAAGACCTAAAATAACTCTAATATTCAGAGCCTCTTTAATGTCTTCAATCACATTAAGAACACGCATAGTAAGATTATTTGGATCTGTTCCACCAAACGATATAATAAGATCATATTCTCTATTTTCCCAAGAAATTTCGGCAAGGCCAATAAATTCATCCCTAAAGAAAGAGTATTTTGGTCCATTATAAATATGATTATTACCTTCGCTTACAGATGGATATAGCTCATTAATAGTTATATCTGTATAGACAGAGCCTTCTCCAAGATCCTCAAAAGAAGCTATTTTTAAATCAATTTTGTGAGCCCGAAGAGTTTTTAAGTCTATCTCATCAGTATTAAGCATGTCTAGTAACAATAAATTAACGTTCAGATCTTTAGCTATCCTAAAAGCATCATTTTTATCTTTTGCAACATAATATTTATAGTTTGTACTTTTAATCATATCGATCCATTTCTTGTCTGAGCCAAAAAGGATAAACTCATTAGAAAAATCAGGAAAATTATTTGCTATAGATAATGCTCTTTGGAGATGTCCGGAACCTATTTTCTCATTTGCCAGGGTTATGTATGCTAATTTTCTTCCCCTAGCAAGGGCTTCAGCAATAATCCAGTCGCTATAGGTATCTATATCAATACTTTCATTTGTGGAAACCTCGACACATTTAACAGTATTCCCAAAACGAGATTTATATAAAAGTAAGTTCTTGGCATGGCATATAACAACGGCCCCGGTTTCGGTATATGAAGGTTCGATAAACTGTCGATTGACTCTGTTCTTGTATTTTTTTTTGAAATTACCATCTTTTAATTTAACCCACTCCAGCTTTCTACTTTCAGAAACAGTTAAAAGGGTTTCAAAGCTACTTTCTGAGAACTCTGTAACTAAATTTAATAATGTTTGAGCTTCTAAAAGTGGAGATGTCGGTTGAATTGTTATTAAAATTTCATCAATAAAATTATTTTCTTTTACGAAGTCGATAGCCAGAGAATCAAGAGTAATCTCGTCATTACCTAAAGTCTTAGGTCTAAAGTATATTTTTATTTTATTGCCATATTTTTCAGAGACAACATTTGCAATCTGCTTAGAATCTGTATTTATATATACAATCGTTTTTTTTAAAGTTAATGCAACTTCGATAGCCCTAAAGATTAGGGGTGCCCCATTGAATGGTCGAAGTACTTTTCTAGGAATGCCTTTGGAGCCAATCCGAGCTGGAATCATTATAATGGTATTTTTATTAGTCATGTGTATTTCAAAAATATGAAATAATCAATTCTTTTCTTTATTAATAAAGTAAAGGCCTAGCGATATCAGCACACTTAGCATAAAGCCTAGGAGTGTTCCAAGAATACATATAAATGCTCTTGTTGGTCTTGATTTTTTTTCAGGAGCTATAGGCGAGGAGATCGGTTTAAAGACATAATCCTTAGAAGCCTCTGCAAGCATTAGGGTTTGAATTTGTTCTTGCAAAAGTTTAGAGATAGCGCCCTTGATTTGAGTTAAATTAGTTTTTTCTGAAGTCCTATTTAAATAATTAATAGAGTTCTCAGCTAAAATTTTATCTAGCTGCTTCATATGATTATTAATTTTTAAGATGATTAAATTAAGCCATTCCTTTGCAATAAAAGGTGATACATGCTCTAAAGAAATAGTAATAAAACCATTTTTGCTATTCTCCTCTATGCTGAGTATCTCTCCATAAATTTCATATGCCTCTTGATTAGAAGGCTTAACTGAATCAAGAGTATCAGTGTTTAAAGCCCATTTATTGGCAGCTTTATCAAAAATTTTATCGTTATAAATAATATCATTACTACTTTCAATCCATTTTTTTGTTGCAACTAAATTCTCTATTTTAATAGAAGGCAGAAATTCATCTTCAAAAAAATCATAGGATTTTATTCGCTCAATGGCCTCTGTTGATTTTCCTGCTGATTCGGCAGGCAAGCTTATACCTGCAATTCCAGCAAGTGATGAATAGGCTCCCAACTTACCACTTAGAGAGTCTTCAACACTTGTGGGTGCCAAGAGGGCGTAAGATGTATATATATTCGGAAGTGATAATGCATATAAAACTGAAAAAATAGCAGCTGAGGTTGTAATTAATGTAATTAGAATCTTTTTACTCCAAATAGCTAAAAATAGCTCTTTAAGATCAATCTCATTATCAGTGTTATTAAAGTTTTCGTTGTTCATAATGTTTAAAATTAGATATAAAAAATTAACCTATATCAATTTTTTAGAGGTTATTCGCTGTAATACTTAATTATACAACAATAGAAATAAAAAAAAGTATTAGATTTTTTTAAAGTCCACGCTTGATTTTTCAGAAACAGATTATTTTATTAGATTAATTTTATGAAGCTTATAAGCAACTAATAATTAAAATTTTACTAACTAGCTTATAGATATTTGTGATGGTACCCGAGGCCGGACTTGAACCGGCACGATATTTCTATC
>CESJ01019302.1_pt1 | contig 43473 bp, 42 predicted proteins | sample 356311 | NCBI WGS metagenome assembly CESJ01 (sample SAMEA2621487, study PRJEB7988) | marine metagenome | biome: marine biome (ENVO:00000447); feature: surface water layer (ENVO:00002042); material: "saline water (ENVO:00002010), including plankton (ENVO:xxxxxxxx)" | depth 5 m
GTGATCGTGATCGTTGGATATTACTTTTGATTAAGGCTTTTTGCGCAGGCCGGGCCATCGTGTCGAGGTCAAGCGCGCTAGTACTGATCTCCTATAGGCCACGTTAGAAGCCTTTTGTGATCTCGCAATAACAGGGAAGTGATGTGAAAAAGCCACGCTATCATTTTTTTACTGTGCACTATGAAATATTGGTTCACTCGGTGATTCCAGCCATGCTGTTGGCGGTTATGGTCGGCTATGCGACCTACCTTATAAGTTACAACTCGATGCTCGAGCATTTTAAGCGAGACAACGAGTGGCTCATTACACACTTCGCCGAACACGCAGCCACCCACCTCCATTCGGACGATTTTACCGTCGAGGATTTTACGCGTCAGGTCATCTCGGGGCACGTCACAACGGAGGGCTTTTTAATTCGCTTCGGGGATGGCGATGAGCCGCTTGTGATTGGCGATATTGAACCTGAGATGCTTGACTTACACGACGCAGAATCGCCCGAAGGGTCGGTTTATAGAAGCCATAGTTGGTATTTTTATGCGCCCGTTAATGCTGCGGTGACGCTGCCCGGAGAACGCATACCCAATTGGGTCGTAATGAGAACAAGTGACGAAACGCTGAAGCAAAGCCGGATGGCGATCATGCGTAAATATGTGCTGATCGTGTTTGGCATTATTGCATTGTATCTGCTGTTGTTGCAACGACTCCTAGAACGTGTGCTCGGACCGATTCGCAGCCTTTTGTACTACTTAAAGGATATTGAAAGCGGCCCCCTCGACAGTTTGGCGGTGGAGCGCGGACCTGAGGAAATTCGCAGTTTGGCGGTGGCCATCAACCGACTCGCGATCAGCGTACGGGAATCGAATTTGCTGATGCAAAGCGAGGTCGCACGCGCCACCGCAAAGCTCCAGATCACCCTCGTTGAACTGGAGGAGGCAATGGAGGCCAAAGACCAATTTTTGGCTAATATGAGTCACGAATTACGCACGCCGTTGACCGCGGTTATGGGGTTTTCGCGCCTGTTAGTGGATGAAGACGAGGAGGAGGTGAGGCGCGAGCACCAGCGGGTGATCGAAGTTTCGTCGAACATGCTGTTGACCATGATCGACGACCTCCTCGAATTCTCTAAAGCCCACTCGGGGCAATACAAGCTCGAGGAAATTAATTTTGAGCTGGTTGTTGCGCTCAGAACTTTGCAGAGTATCCATCAACCGAATGCCAAGTCCAAGGGCTTGACCCTGAGTTTCGAAATTGCTGATGATCTGCCGGAGTATTTCCGCGCCGACCCCGTGCGGTTGGCGCAGTTGATCAGCAATTTGATCAACAATGCGATCAAATTTACCGACTCTGGGTTTGTTGTCCTGGCGCTTTCATGCGACCCAATTTCCGCTGATCGATTACTGTTAAAGGGCTCTGTGAAAGATTCTGGGAAGGGCATTGCCGCGAGTAAGATTCCGTTGTTGTTCGCGCCTTTTTCGCAGGAAGATACCTCGATTAATCGACGCTTCGGCGGCGCGGGCCTGGGCCTTTCAATCTGTAAACAATTGGTCGAAATGATGGGCGGCACGATATCGATCGAGAGTGCCCTCGATGTCGGTACTGAAGTCAGTTTCACCTGCGAGGTTTTGCGCGGCGATAAAAGTAAGGCGCATAGACGCAACTCTAGCGTGGAGCGTTCCAGCGAAACGCTGGCCGGGTTGACAATATTGGTCGCGGAGGACAACCCGTTCAACCAAACCCTACTAGTTAAGTTGTTGAGCTTGTATGGTGCGAAATGCGTGGTCGCTAACAACGGTCTGGAGGCCATTGAAAGCACTCGAAAAATACCATTGGATTTGGTTCTAATGGATATTCATATGCCCATTATTGATGGTATTACCGCCTGTGAAACTATTGTTCGAGAGTCTTCTTCTGCGCCGCCCATTATCGGCTTGACGGCAGACATTACGGCCCTAGAAAAAGAGCGTCTGTTCACCGCCGGCGCCGCGGATGTGCAACTCAAACCGGTTGACGAAAGCGCGTTAATCACAAGTATACTCAAGGCTGTCAAGCGCAATTCAGCAACGGTGATTGAAGGCTCTGAGAACTTATTGTCAGTCGCCATGGATGTCGACGACTTGAAGCGCAATCTCGATCTCGCGTTGGACGCTCTGGAAGCCGAGGTCGATAGCCAAGATAAGGATATCCTGCGTAATCTGACTCACGATTTAATGGGTCTGGGCGGGCTCTACGGCATGCACCAATTGTCTGATTTGGTGTCCGATTACCGCAGCGTTTATTGGCAGATTAACCGCCAGGAAAAACTAACATTGTTAAACGAATTACGCAGCTACCTCGAGCACCATTTTAAGCGTGACTTCAGCGACAACTGATATTAACGATCGCTGACAGATGACATTTATTGTGCAATAAATTATGCGTTTTAGGCCTTGTTGCGGGTGCCACAGGCGATTATATTTTTTGTTTACGCTTGGCATTATGGGGGTTATTCAAACCCTAGCGCACATCCACTGTGCAGGGCCAAAAAGAAACCCTTTTACACAACGCTTGGATGGGCATAGACTGAACCAATCTGTTTCATTGAGCCGGCGCGGTTAAACACTTGATCGGCCCAGCTCTCCTCCTACCCAGCCCTAGAAAGTAATGACATGCCAAAAAAAAACCCTTCCAGCGATCCGTTTGCCGCGCGTGAGGCGAAAAAATACTCGTCCCCGGTACCCAGTCGCGAATTTATACTTGATTACCTGAGCAGCAGTGTCGGACCGCTGACCCACGGGCAAATTTGTACCGATCTTGATTTGTCTAATGCCGACCAGATCGAGGGTATGCGCCGGCGCCTAGCGGCCATGGAGCGCGACGGGCAGTTGGCCTGCAATCGCCGCGGCGGTTACGGTACGCTGGACAAACTCAACCTAACCAAGGGGCGGGTGATTGGTCATCCAGAGGGCTATGGTTTCGTTGCCCCGAGTGGTGGCGGTCAGGACATCTATCTTTCAAGCGCTCAGATGAGACGCGTGTTCGATGGCGATATCGTGCTCGTGCGGATTTCTGGATGGGATCGACGGGGTCGCCCTGAAGGAACCTTGGTGGATGTCGTTGAACGGCCGACGGTGCAGATTGTCGGACGCTATTTTCGCGAGAGCGAGATCAGTTTTGTGCGCCCTGACAATCCACGTATCAGTCAGGATATTGTCGTGCCTACAGGCTATGTATGTGGTGCAGAGGCTGGACAAATCGTACTTTTAGATATCGTCGAGCCGCCATCGCGGAACAGTCCGCCAGTCGGTCATATTGTCGAGGTGCTCGGCGATCATCTCGATCCTGGGCTCGAGATTGAAATGGCGATCCGCAACTATGGTATTCCTCATCAGTGGAGCGATGATGTTGCATCGCAAGCCGATGCCATCGACGCAACCGTAGAGCATGCGGCGCATCGAGAGGATTTACGTAGCACACCCCTTATCACCATCGATGGCGAGGATGCCCGCGACTTTGATGATGCCGTCTACTGCGAGCCCAAGCCACGCGGAGGTTGGCGATTAATTGTGGCTATCGCTGACGTATCGCACTATGTGGAGATCGGTTCGGCGCTTGATAGGGAGGCATCGGAACGCGGTAATTCGGTCTACTTTCCCAATCATGTGGTACCTATGTTACCGGAAAAGCTCTCCAATGGGCTCTGTTCATTGGTACCCAAGCAAGATCGTCTGTGCATGGTCTGTGAGATGCACATCGATCCCGCGGGCGATATTCAGCGCTACCAGTTTTACGAGGCGACCATGCACTCGCACGCGCGTATGACCTACACTCAGGTCGCGCAGATTATCGCTGAAACCGATAATGCTGAATCCCAGGTTATGCGCCGGCAGTTCGCCAGCATCGTGCCGCAGGTCGATGCCTTGAACCATCTTTATCAGCGGCTCAACGAACGGCGGAGCCAGCGTGGCGCAATCGATTTTGAATCACAGGAAACGCGTATCCTGTTTGATGCCCAGCGCAAAATAAGCCAGATTGTACCGGTCGACCGAACGGCTGCTCACCGCTTGATCGAGGAGTGTATGCTGTGCGCCAACGTGTGCGCCGCACAGCTATTGGAAAAGGCTAAAGTACCGGCGCTGTTTCGGGTTCATGGCGGTCCCAGTGAAGAGCGACTGACTGGGTTACGCGAGTTTCTTGGTGAGTTGGGTATTGGGTTGGGCGGCGGCGAGGCACCGCAACCAGAGGATTACCAGCGTGTCTTGAAGTCGGTGGTGGGGCGAGATGACGCTTCGGTGATTCAGTCGGTGCTGTTGCGCTCGATGAGTCAGGCGGTCTACCAGGCGGATAACCAAGGCCACTTCGGGCTCGCTTATGACGCATACACGCATTTCACCTCGCCCATTCGACGCTATGCTGACCTGCTGGTTCATCGCGCTTTAAAGGGCTTGATTAGGGGGCCCAAAAAGATCGCTCAGGTGCGTCGCATCGAGCATGATGAGCTGGCTTTATCGGCCGATATCTACCCCTACGGGCAGCAGCAATTGACCGATGTCGGAGCTAATTTGTCGATCACTGAGCGGCGTGCCGACGAGGCCACGCGGGATGTGGTCAACTGGTTAAAATGCGAATATTTACTCGATCGTGTCGGGGAAGAATATACCGGTGTGGTGAGTGCGGTCACCGGCTTCGGGTTGTTTGTGATGCTCGACGATCTATACGTTGAGGGTTTGATTCACGTCACCGGATTGCCTAAGGATTACTACTATCATGAGGCCGCGCAACAGCGCATGATCGGCGAACGAACGGGACGTGTGTTCCGCTTGGGCCAGCGCCTTCGCGTGATAGTGGCGCGGGTTAACCTCGATGAGCGTAAAATTGATTTTGAACTGGTGTCATCCGACGCGTCCGGTACCGATGGAAAAAAAGCGTCCCATTCACGCGCTGGAGGGGCTGCCAATAACGACCGTCAAAAGCCGTCAAAGTCACGGCGAAAATCGTCCAAAAAACGCGCTACAAGCGCTACCCAAAAACCCTCTTCGCGCCGCGGTAAACAGGGTTAATGGCCGGTCGTGCCGCTGTCGTTTAAAAATCGCTCGATGACGTGGTTGAGGACGTTGCCGAGATAACTGAGAAACAGGGTGCCGGTTTCTGAGGTGTAATGGTTCGCGTCGCGATGCCCCACCGAGAGTACCGCCAGCGGCCGCTTGTGTTGAATAACAACCGCGGCGATGGAGCCGATAGCGCTGCCCTGCTCACCAAATAGAAAAGCACGTTCTCGATCGCGCACTACGCCGCACAAAACCTTGGCTTTCAAGATCGATGCAATCTCGCGTTTAGCCGCGGCTTGGCTCGCGCAGCGAGCCGACGATGGGCCAATCTTTTTTGCCGTTGCCAAAAGGGTTAGACTGCAAAATTCGACCGAAAAATCGCGATTCATCCGCTCGTAAAGAACGTCTACCATCTGCTCGAGGCTTTGCGTATCGAGTACCGCCATAATCAATGACTGCGTCTTTTTAAGTAATTGTTGGTTTTCGTTAGCCTGGCCGCTGAGCACATCGAGTCGTGTGCGCAGCTCTTCATTGCGCTCGCGCAAGCGCCCAACCTGGCGCTCTACCAATGAAATGGCAGACCCAGTGGCATGCGGCAGGTAAAGTTCCTCGAGAATCTCTGGATGATCATACAAATAGGTTGGGTTTTCGCGCAAAAAATCGCTCACGGTTTGACTCATGTCGATTTGTTCATTGTTCTTCATATTTTTATATACCCGTTGAATACGTTGACGGCCGGCCCGGTCATACTAAGGGAGTGGCCCTCTCCCGACCACTCTATGGTTAGAGCGCCGCCGGGTAGCGAGACACGCACCGACGATTCTAACAGTTGTTGTTGGATTCCCGCTACCACTGCAGCACAAGCACCTGTGCCGCAGGCTTTGGTTTCGCCGGCACCGCGCTCATGAACGCGCAAATTTATGTGCTGGCGGCTTTCGATTTGCATAAACCCCACATTGACCCGATTACAAAATCGCGGATGCTGTTCTAACTTTGGGCCGAGTGCAGCGACTTCAGCGTTGGCGACACAGGGCACCTTTAGAACTGCGTGGGGGTTGCCCATTGAGACCACGCCAATCTGATAATGGTCGCCATCCACCTCGATCGGGTATAGCACCGATCGCTGAACCGCGGAAAATGGCACCTGTGCTGGCTCCAGTTCGGGTTGACCCATATTGGCGGTGATCGAATTATCGTCATTGATGTCTACAGCCATGACGCCGGTTGCGGTCTGCAACTGTAGCGAGCGTTTGCCAGTGAATTTTTTATCAAACACGTAGCGAGCAGCGCAGCGCAGTCCGTTGCCACACTGCTCGGCTTCACTACCGTCAGCATTAAAATAGCGCACACTGAAGTCGCATGCGCCATCGCCAGGTGGGGCAATTACCAGTAATTGATCGCAGCCAATCCCAGTATGACGGTCGGAGATTTTACGCACCATGGTCGGGTTGATGTGGATATTTTGCGTCAGCGATTCGAGCACTACAAAATCGTTACCCAAACCGTGCATCTTTGAAAATGGCGCCATCATCGGTTTTTTTGCTCCGGCAATAAGTGTTCCCCTCGGGTCAGGTCAGCGAGGCTCTCGCGTGCCCTGATTAGATGAACCTCACTGCCGTGCACCATTACTTCTGCTGGCCGTGGTCGGCTGTTGTAATTTGAACTCATACTAAAGCCGTAGGCGCCGGCATCGCAGATGCAGAGCAGATCGCCGGCGCCGATAGCCAGTGATCGGTTGCGACCCAAAACGTCGGTAGATTCGCAGACCGGGCCGACAATGTCATATTCAATTGCCGCCGCAGTGGCATTGGTTTCTACCGGTTTGATATCCATCCAAGCCTCATAGAGTGCGGGCCGAAGAATATCATTCATCGCAGCATCGATCATGGCAAAATGTTTTTCGCCATTATTTTTAAGGTATTGAACTCGCGTGATGAGCACGCCGGCATCGGCAGTAATCGAGCGACCTGGCTCGAGAATAAGGGTTTCTGAACGGGATTTAAACTGCGCGAGTATCGGCTGCAGATAGTCCTCGATGGAGGGTGGGCACTCGTCGCGATAGCGCACGCCCAATCCGCCCCCGATATCGATATGCTCTAGCTCGATACCCGTCAGTGCGAGCCGATCCACCAGTGCGATAAGGTGTTCTAAAGCTTCAATAAAGGGCGCAACCTCGGTAATTTGAGAGCCTATGTGACAGTCGATCCCAAGTACGCGTATATGGGTCATCGCCGCGGCGCGGGCATAGGTATCTTCAGCGCAGTCGATGTTGATACCAAATTTACTTTCTTTGAGCCCGGTGGCTATGTAGGGGTGCGTGCCAGCATCGACGTCGGGATTGATGCGCATCGATACCGGAGCGACTAGACCCATGTCGTCGGCTGTTTGATCGAGCAGGCAAAGCTCAGCTTCAGATTCTACATTGAAGCAGTGAATGCCAACTTCGAGCGCGCGGCGCATTTCGTCGGCGGTTTTTCCGACGCCCGAGAACACCACCTTTTCGGCTTTACCTCCGGCGATTAAAACGCGTTCCAATTCACCCATAGAAACTATGTCGAAACCGGCGCCCAAGCGGGCGAGGGTTTGTAAAATGGCAATGTTAGAATTGGCCTTAACCGCAAAGCAAATCAGGTGTGGTTGGTTGTTAAGGACGTTTTGGTAATCGCCAAAATTTTTCTCTATAACGTTTTGACTGTAGGCATAGCAAGGGGTCGAGTACTGCTGTGCAATGTCACACAGAGGGACAGCGTCAAGCCAAAGCTGTTGATTTACCTGTTTGAGTCCGGTCATTCTTGCAGCTCCGCATTGCTGGGATAAAATGTCTCGGCCGATTCCTCGGGCAGGTACAGGTCGCCTTTATTGCCACAGCCATAAAGTACGGCAGTTAGTGCGACCAGAAGTAGCGTAAGCGTCGGTCTTCGCAGCATATATTTCCACCTTGTGAAGCCCGCAAGTATAGCCGCACTGGCGCAACACTCTCAAACTATTATACTGTCGATACAGTCACTGGAAAAATAATATGAACGAAACAGAGTACCGCCAACGAGTTGATGACCTAATGGAGCGCATCGAATACCAAATCGATGATTCTGGAGTTGATGTGGATTATGAAAATACCGGCGGTTTATTGACCATTACGGTCGAGAGTAACGCCAGTCAAATCATTTTATCTCGCCAGGCGGCAACCCGCGAAGTGTGGTTGGCCGATCGGTCGGGCGGCTTCCATTTTATCTGGCAGCACGACGCTTGGCACGATACCCAAAGTGGTGACCTGCTCTCTGACATGCTCAGTCGGGCGTTTCTGGCGCAGGCGGATGAATCGGTGGTCTTTTCCCTGTAGTTTTGACCGTTATGACTGTCTGAGGTTTCTGCCATCGTGACGTCATAAAATTTATTCATTGTTTGCTGTTTGGTCAACTAAAATAGTGCTGAGTAGGCTGCCGATGTGGAGATGTTCTATTGCGCTAGTGGCAGACACCAATCGGCAAATTTAGTAGAATCTTATGGCGATAGATACGCTTGCTGTTTGGCATCAAATTGCTAGGGATCGTGACGTTGCGGGTCTTAATGGGTTGCTGGCCGATCACTGCGTGTTTCATTCGCCAGTGCTGCATACACCGCTGGTGGGCAAGGCCCTGACCACCCAGTATCTAGCGGCGGCCTTGCAGGTTTTTTTAATGAAAGCTTTGTCTACACGCGTGAATTGACCAGCGACGGTCATGCCATATTAGAGTTTCAGGTGAAAATTAATGGTATTACCGTGAATGGCGTGGACATGCTGACGTGGGACTACAGCGGTCAAATCATTGACTTTAAGGTGATGGTACGTCCACTCAAGGCGGTGCGTCTGATCCATGAAAATATGGGCAAAATGCTGGCTGCGCAACAACACAAAAATCCGTCGTCGTAGTGCAAGTAATGGCTTGGCTGGCTCTGTCACAACGCGTCGGACGCAGCGCTCTGTGCTAAGTCTTGGCAACTGCGATCTGCTAGTTAGGGCGCAAAAGCATCGATACGGATTAGCGGCACGAGCATGATATGCGCCGCGTGGTCTTACTGATGCCCAATACCCGCTGAGGGTCGCAGTGACGGCTGTGCACAGCGCTTAATGGCCGTCCGTTCACAACGCTCGAATTCACAGCAGTCGAAGATCAACTGCCCCGGCGGATTTTCTCGGCGGGCACAAAATTTGTGCCATCCTCTTCGCCGCGGCTAACCCGCAGAAAACTCTCGTCTAGCGATTTTCAAGCCGCGCCAGTGCCCTCAGCGTCGCCGCTGCGACCGCACTGGGCGCAGTACCTCCGTGATGTGAGCGCGCTGCGACAGAGCCCTCGAGTGTCAGAACGTCAAACACATCGGCATTGATTTCAGGGGCGAACTGGCGCAGCTCTGCCAGCGACATATCCGACAGATCGATGGCTTTATGAATGCCATATGCAACCGATTTACCGACGATTTCATGAGCGTCGCGAAAGGCAATTCCGCGACCGACTAGGTAGTCAGCAAGATCAGTAGCGGTCGAAAAGCCAGCCTTGGCAGCGCTGTACATCGCGTCTTTGTTGGCAACAATGGCCGGCACCATGTCGGCGAATGCGCGCAGGCAGTCGGCGACGGTATCGACGCTATCGAACAGTGGTTCTTTATCTTCTTGGTTGTCCTTGTTGTAGGCCAATGGCTGGGATTTCATCAGCGTCAGTAGGGCGATAAGATTGCCGTTGACGCGGCCGGTTTTACCGCGCACCAACTCTGGCACGTCGGGGTTTTTCTTTTGCGGCATGATCGAAGAGCCGGTACAAAAACGATCGGGTAGGTGAATAAAGTTGAACTGCGCTGAGGTCCATAGAATTAACTCCTCGGAAATACGCGACAAATGGGTCATCAAAATGCTCGCGGCGGCACAGAATTCAATCGCGAAATCACGATCGCTGACCGAGTCGAGAGAATTTTCGCTGGGCTTGGCAAAGCCGAGTTTTGCGGCGCTCGACTGGCGATCGATCGGGTAGGTTGTTCCAGCCAGGGCCGCGGCGCCGAGGGGGCATTGGTTGAGGCGTTCACGGCAATCGATGAGGCGACTGTAGTCGCGCTCTAGCATCTCGTTCCAGGCCAGTAAATGATGCCCAAAGGTCACCGGTTGGGCGGTTTGCAAGTGGGTAAAGCCGGGCATGATAGTGTCGCTGTGCCGACCTGCTAAATCGATGATGCCGCGCTGCAGTAAACCTACTAGCGTGGTTAAATCGTCGATCTGATGGCGCAACCAGAGCCGGATATCGGTGGCAACTTGGTCGTTGCGCGAGCGCCCGGTGTGAAGTTTTTTGCCGACGCTGCCGATGCGCTCGGTCAGCGCCGCTTCGATATTCATATGGACGTCTTCGCGGGCTACTGACCAAGTAAAGTTACCGGCGGCGATGTCCTCCGCGATGTGCTCTAAGCCGGAGATGATTTGATCGCGTTCCTCGCCGCTCAACACGTCAACTTCGCAAAGCATCTGCGCATGTGCAATAGAACCCTGTATATCTTCGCGATAGAGCCTGCGGTCGAATTGCACCGAGGCGGTAAAGCGCGCTACAAAGTCATCCACCGGCTCGTCAAATCGCCCTCCCCAAGCTTGATTGGCGGCAGTTTTTGGCGCGGATGTGGTTTTTTTATCTCGGCTGTCAGTCATTGAAGGCGTTACCTGTTGATCGTTTCAGGTGCGGAGTATAGCGAATTGATCTGCAGATCAATAACTCCCGTGTACTGCTATCGAAAAATAATCTTTGCTGTCGATCGGCGCGGCTGTCCATTTCGATTGCCGATCTCGACGGTCTAGCCCAATAACCCATCGCAATTGTCGCGCGCAGAAAATACGCCTGTATCTCTGACAACGACGTCCAAATCGTCGATAATGCGTGCCAGATCACCAAACTGGAGTGGCTACTTGATCGATATAATCCGCATTGCAACGCGCAAGAGTCCTCTGGCTCTTTGGCAAGCCGAGTATGTGCAAGCCCAATTGCTCGCCGACAACCCAGACTTAGTGGTCGAATTGGTTGCACTGAGCACCCGCGGCGATAAATTACTGGATACGGCGTTATCTAAAATTGGCGGTAAAGGTTTATTCGTCAAAGAACTGGAAATCGCACTGTTTGAGCAGCGCGCTGATATTGCGGTGCACTCGTTAAAAGATGTGCCGATGGAATTGCCCGAGGGGCTGCAATTGGGGGCGATTTGTCGGCGGGCAGACCCCTGCGATGGCTTGATTTCCAATCGCTATACCTCGCTGGATCAGCTGCCCCGGGGTGCGATAGTTGGAACCTCGAGTTTGCGACGCCGATGCCAATTACTCTCGACCTATCCCCATTTAAAGATTCGCGAATTGCGCGGCAATGTGAATACCCGTCTGGCGAAATTGGACAGCGGCGAGTACCAGGCACTGATACTTGCCTGCGCTGGCCTCGACCGCCTCGGTCTCGCGAGCAGGATTTCTGCTCGATTGGATCCGCAAGTGATTCTGCCGGCCGCTGGGCAAGGTGCACTGGCGATTGAATGCCGCGTCGATGATCCGGCGGTAGAATCACTGTTGGCGTTGCTTCACGATCGCGATACGGCAGACTGCGTGACTGCCGAAAGGGCATTAAATCGACGGCTTGAGGGCGGTTGTCAGGTACCTATCGCCGCCTACGCGGAGCTCGATGAGCCGTCTGCCCATTTGCGATTGCGTGCCCTGGTGGGCAGTTTGGATGGTGCCACGCTATTGACGGCTGAACACCGAGCGCCACGCGATCAGGCAGGTTTACTCGGAGACCGCGTCGCCGAAGAGTTACTTGCCGCCGGTGCTGGTGAAATTTTGGCCGAGGTCTATGGCAGTTCGCTGTGATGGCTGCTGAGAGCAATGAGGGTGCCGTGGGCAGTCGCGTTCTGGTGGTCCGTGCACGGCGCGACGCCGACGAGTTTTTGGCGCTGTTGCAGGGCGCTGGGCTAAGGGTTCAATATCTACCGATTATGACCGTCGATGCGCTCGACGAGAGCCCGCACATCAAACGGGCAGTCATTGATTTTGACCTCTACGACTGTGCCGTTTTTATCAGCGTACACGCTGCGCGCCTGGCGCTGGGTTGGCTCGATCAGTACTGGCCAATGCTGCCGTCGGGTATGGCTTATTTTGCGGTCGGCGACCAAACTGCGGAAGTATTGCGTGCCTCCGGTTGTCAGGTGGCGACTCCGAGTACAGAATTTACCAGCGAGGGATTGCTGGCGCTGCCCGAATTACAGCACTTAGAGGATCGACGCGCGCTAATTTTTTGCGGTGTCGGCGGGCGTCAAACGCTCGCCGATGAGTTGGCGCGCCGCGGCGCCCGCGTCGACCGTTGCCCGCTGTATCGACGAAATATCGACGCGGCAAAGGTGAGTTTGGCGCGCAGGCAATTGTCATCCACAGATTGTTTGGTGGTGCACAGTGGTGAGTTGTTGCAATCGCTCGCGGTACCGCCACCGTCGATCGCCGCAAGCGTGCCGATCGTGGTGCCCAGTCAGCGTCTCGGTGAGATGGCCGATGCGCTTGGCTATTGCCATGTGGAGATAGCCGAGAGTGCATCGCCGAAAGCCATGTGCGAGACTACATGTGCCGTTTTGGAGCGCACCAACGGTATTTAATATAACCGCCGTTGCGGTGCAGATTTATTTTTTGAATAGAAATTTTCGGTAGGGAGGTGGCAGTTGACCCAGTTGAGTGATGCGGATTCAGCACCCCGGCGCAGGGGTAAATTAATCGGACGCTTTGTCTTTGGCCTCGTCGTTATTGTATTGATTGGCTCGGCCGCGCTGGCGCTGTGGTTTGGCAACCAACAGTGGCAAGAGTATCGCGGCTTGAGCGATCAAAGACGAGCACAACTCGAGGATCTCGATCGCCAAGATAAAGCTGCTACCCAGAGCCGCGCCGCATTCGATCAACGTTTGCAGAGTCAGCAAGACGGTCGTGCATTGCTGTTAGAACGCTTCGATGGGTTGCAATTGCGCGTCGATGCGCAGGCGTCGCGGCTTGCTGAACTTGGCAGTACCTCGCGCACCGATTGGCTGCTGGCCGAGGCGGCCTATCTGGCACGGCTGGCTAATCAGCGCTTATATGCCGAGCGCAGCACCGCCAATCCGCTGGCATTACTTGCGAGTATCGACAGTATTTTTCGCGACTTGGACAACCCACAGTTTTTATCAGTTCGGGCTGCGCTGGTGCAGGACATGGCGTCCCTCAAGCGGTTTGGCGATGTCGATATCGACGGTCTCTATTTACAACTGGACAGCTTGGGTCGGCAACTGCAAACGCTGGATACTTGGCCGCTGGCGAAGCGGTCACAAACAGCACCAACGGCGGCTGCCCAGCGGCAGATTGAGCCCGTCGTCGCGGATGCATCCGCTTGGCAAACCGTGGTTGAGCGATTTTCTGGCTTACTCAGGGTGGAGCGGCGCAACTTACCGATCGTGCCGCTACTGGATGACCGACAAGAGGGGCAGCTCAAGGTGACCCTTGGCCGCCTCGTTGCGCAGGCTCAGGCCGCCTTGCTGTCGCAGCGTCCGAATGTTTTTCGCCTAAGTTTGAGCGAGGCGCGGAGGATTCTGCAGGCACACTTTCCCGACCACTCAGATAGCCGATTGTTGGCGCAACAATTGAGTCTGTTGGCGGATCGACCGATCGTTCAACCGTTGTCAACGATCGATGGTTCGCTGCGCGCAATCGATGCTGCGCTCGCGCTGCGTCGCCAGCATCTCGAGCTGGCGGAGTCGGTGGAGTGAGGACCTACCTGCTGGCTCTGGTGTTGGCGCTAATGTTGGGTGCGCTACTAATGTGGCTGATGCAGGCGGGCAGTGGCTATGTGCTTGTCAGTCTGGGTCAGACCGCGGTGGAGATGAGTTTTTGGAGCGCCGGTATACTGCTGCTTATGTTAGTTGTTGGATTGTATTGTACGATCGCGCTGGCCGGGTGGTTGGCCCGCATGGGTGGGCTGTCGAATTGGTGGCGTCAGCGCCGGCACAGCGATCGGCAACAGCGCTCTCAAGTTGGCTTGCGCGCCTATGCTCTGGGCCTTTGGGATATGGCGGCAGAACAATTGCAAAGTGCTTCGGACGTCTCCTCGACGGCTAGTGTGCAATTGTTACTTGCCGCAAGAGCACAGGCCAAAATAGGCAATTTTGAAGGTGCCAGAGCGGCAGTGGAGCGCTATAAAACGGTCTTTCCGAACGCCGCGGCAGACGCTGATTTAATTCTCGCTGACATCCTTATCGATGAGCAAAAATTCGCTGAGGCCAAAGCGCTTGTAGCCGCCATAAAGAGCTCTGATGATGCCGACCCAGCGCGTTTATCAGCATTGATCAAAGCCCATATTCGCTGCAATCAATGGCCCCAAGCGGCGGCGTTACTGCCAACGCTGGGCGCGGCTAGAGGCGTTTGCAAAGCGTCACTTGCGACCATTGAATTGCACGTTTATCGGGGACAGTTGAGCGATTTTTCCGCACTTAGCGAGGAGGCTGCGTCCAGTTCGCAGCTTCGACGCGAGCGTTTGGATGAACTTTGGAAGCGCATCCCTCGGGGATTGAAAAAGCGCCACGAACTGGTGGCACCCTATGCCGCATGCCTCGATAGCCTTGGCGCTGGGGCGGAGGCCAAAACGCTGTTAATCAAAACGCTGAAGACCGGCTGGCAATCGGAGCTTGCCGGCTTATTCGGTAGCATCCAGCAACCGACCACCGATAAGCATTTGGCCTGCGCAGAAAACTGGCTGGTGGCGCACCCAAAGGATGCGCATTTACTGATTGCTCTCGGCCAGATTTGTCGGCGCTTGCGCTTCTTTGTCAAGGCGATAGATTATTTACAGCGCGCGCATGGGCTGTCACCTAGCCCACGCGTACTGTCTGAATTGGCTGCGGTCAAAGCCGATATGGGCGATGCTGCTGGCAGCGCTCGGCTCTACCGCGAGGGTCTTCTTGCAGCACTATCCAGTCGATCGGATACCGATTGAATCCACGGTTTTCGGTGCAGTCATATTATCGCTGACGGCGTTTTAGATCACGGATTAAAAAGCGTGCCGGATGCATAGCCAGACGCAGTGTTCTCTCCAGCGGAGGTAGTTCGTTGGCGATCTCGCAGGCCAGTAACTCGGCGGCGAGTGGCGCATAACCGAGACCGCGAGAACCGAGGCCACAGTGAATATAGAGATTCGGTAGGTAACTGCCGGCGGCGCTTATTGGGCTGCGGGCATCGTGGCGCAACGCAGAAAAATCCCGACTCATGCGTTCGACGTCTGGGACGCCGCCGACGATCGGCAGATAATCCTTGGTGGTGCAGCGAAAATTGGCTCGGCCATCGAGTTCGTCAATCTCGCTAGATGCGAACAGTTTGCCCAGTTGCGCGTCTGTGTCGATCAATTGGCGGATGTTTTCCCGATGGTCGCGCTTGCGAACGTCGCTGCAGTCTAACTCTGGATTATAGGTCGCGCCAAAGCTGTGCTGGCCGCCGCTGGCCGGAGTGAAATAGCCCTTTCCGCAGAGTACCGTGCGCAAACTTTGACTCTCGGAGTTCACCGCTAGGTGGCTAATTTGACCGCGAACCTTGGCCACCGGTAAAAAATCTGTCTGGGCGAACTGCCGGCAGCCAAAGGCGCTGGCAACGACAGCGATCGGCGCTTCGGCAATAGCTTTATCGGCGCCGTCGAGAAACGACCAGCGTTTGTCTCGATCGCAATAAACTAGGCGCTCCACCTGACCACGCAGCAGCTGTATTTTCGGATGTCGCAGCAATTCGCCGCATATGTCGACTGGGGGAAGCCAGCCGAGTTGCGGGAAAAACAAGCCGCACTCGGCGGTGTGTTGCAGGCCACTAATGTCAGCAAGTTGGCGACCCTGGAGTAATCGAACCCAGTTCTCACTGGCTTTTAGGCGCGCGCTTATTTGCCGCTGTTCGGCGGCGACTTTTTCGTTGTGCGGTAGCACCAGCACCCCGCATTGGGCACCAAACCCAGCTTTCCAAAAGGGTCTGTAGTAGCGGCTGGCGAAAAGCATGGCGGCCAAGTTGATGCGCGGAAGAAGCTCGTCGCGAAGCGAGAGCTTGGGGTAGACAATCGCCTGGCGATTGCCCGAGCCCTCGCAGGCAGCTGCGGGGTGTCGGTCGACTACCGTGACCTCATAGCCGCGTGTCGCCAGTGCCCTGGCAGTGCAGCAGCCAGCGATACCTGCGCCTAAAACCAACGCCTGCTGCGGTGGGCATTGGGCCGCCGCTTGGCGATTGATATGCCAGTAGAGTTGGCGCGCGGGTTGCGTTGCTAACGAAGTTGCTGTTAACGGTGCGGCGGCGTATTGACCAGACAGCATGCCATCGGTTGGTTCGTTAGTGGTGCCCGATAAAAATCCGCAAGCAGCCAACTGCTCGGCGATTGCATTGCGTTGCGATAGTGCGGCAAAACTGGTGCCGTTCGATGACAGCGCTGCGGCGCTAACGCCGAGGCCCTCACCAATATACGCGGAACAGGGCATAAACCAAGCGTCTACGCGAGGCGCTGGGGGCTTTTTTTGCTGCGGTGCCGCGCCTAGTGCGATTTGTTCGAACAACTCGGCGGCATCTCCGAACAGTAGCGTCAGGTTGATTTTTCCGTTACCCAGAACCAGTCGGTGCACGCCTTTTACCGTGGCTGGGTAGTGCGCAAGCAGTTCCGCCAAGAGCGGCGTCGCCGATTGATTTGGCGCGAGGTATCGAGCGTTCGCCAGCCGTAATTCAATTCGCGTCAGGGGTGCTGGGTGCGCCGCAACGTAGTGCAGGCGGGCACTGCTGGGCGCGCTTGCGAGCCATAGAGCGGCGCTGTGTAAAAAATTACTGCCGCAGCCAAAGTGCGTTTCACCGAGCGTAAACAGCGCCGATTGAATTCCGAGGTTGCTCCAGCGGCATTCCAATTCATTCGGTTTGATGAACCATTTTAGGCTGTCAGAATAGCTAAAATGCTGGTCTGCGGGTGCTCCAATGCCATCCGTCTGTGTCCGTTCAGCGCCAACAATACGCCGACTCACAAACCAAACTCATCGACTACCTGCCGACACCAAAGAAGGATAAAGCTGTCGCTAATGTCGAGTTGGTTTTCATCGTCGAGCGCCAGTCCAACAAAGTGGGTTCCGGCGGTGTTTAAGGCTTTAGAGCGGTCGAAGTCGTAGCCTTGATTGGGCCAGGCTCCGACCGTTTCAGCGCCTTGCTGGACGACTTTTTGCCACAGGTAACCGAGCGCATCTTGGAACCACTCGGGGTAGCCTACTTGATCGCCGAGTCCATACAGCGCAATCTTTTTGGAACTCAGTTGGAGTTCGTCGAGTTGCGGCCAGTTAAGTTCCCAATCTTCCTGCAATTCGCCGTAATCCCAGGTCGGAATTCCGAGGATTAAATAGTCATAATTGGCCATTAGATGCAGCGAGTCGAACGCTACATTGTGCATTGTCACCGCACCGCTGCCGAGTATCAGGTCGATGGCGTCGCGAATCTTTTCGCCTGCCATTTCGGTGTAACAGGTGGTGCTGCCATAAAACAAGCCAATTTTTTTCTTCATCGCGTGTTTTCCAGCGCTATACATAAAGCTCGAGGCTCGATTATGGGAATATCGGGCGGGTTGTCAGGTTGTTAAATGCGTTTTATAACCTTACATCTGCGCGCCAGAAAAATCCAGCTGACGCCAGGCTTCATAGGTTACGATCGCGACCGTGTTAGACAGGTTCAAGCTGCGGCTTGCGGCTTGCATCGGCAGTTTCAGTACTTGTTGCTGACCAATTTCACGGCGAATGTCATCCGGCAGTCCACGGGTTTCAGGCCCAAAGATTAGCGCATCGCCGGCTCGGTAATCTACGCTCGAAAAGCACCGACTGCCCTTGGTGCTAAAGGCGTATAAATTTTTACTGGTTGTCGACCCGCGGTATTCCTGCCAGTTGGCGTAGAGCTTAAGCGCTTGAAATTCTCGGTAATCGAGTCCGGCGCGACGGAGCTTTTTATCCTCCAACTCAAACCCAAGAGGTTCGATCAAGTGCAACCGAAACCCAGTATTGGCGCAGAGGCGAATAATATTTCCGGTATTTGGGGGTATTTCCGGCTGATAGAGCACGATATCGAGCATAGTTTAGTCTTTTGACTGGATCTCCATCATTAGGTCGTCCGACAGGCTCTCCAGTAGTTCGGTGAATCGAGTTCGCGACATTCCCTCGGGGAGTTTTATCGTCGCGTGGGCGTGGAAAATGTTTCCGGCGGCCATCGGTGCGCTCTCACAAAAGCTGTCGAGTGACTCTAAGTTCATCGCGTGCGCCGCTAACAAGCGGGCAATTTCGCCGACGATACCCTGCCGATCATTGGCGACAATGCTAATTTCAACGGTGCGTGGACAGGGGGTCTGAGGGCCGACGACGCTATCGTTTGGCTGACTCTCGTCTACCAAAATACGAATTGCATCTGGTTTCTGGTCGAGGCTTTCCAGAGCCTCTACTAATGCGCGCTTGCGCGACGCGTCGATATCGACCAAGAGGAGGCCGGCAAACTTGCCGCCAAGACGGGTCATGCTGGAGCGGGTCCAACTGCCGTCATGCGTGGTAACAGCTTGAGCAACGCGCTCGACGATGCCGGGGCGGTCGTCGGCGAGTATGGTTAATACCAAATGATGGCTGATCGCTATGGACACGGATTTTTCCAGATGATTCGTGGCCCGCATTATGCCATCATTCATAGCGTCAGACACGGCAATGCTGACGAACTTGGGTGCTGCATCAACTAGCCATCAGCGGATTCATCGGTTGGTATCGATCGTAGCGGGTATTTGATCCTTTAAATATAGGTGTTGCTATGTTGTTTGGGGGCGCTGTTATCACCAATAATTTGACTTCGATAGCGCGCCACGGAGGCGTCTAGTCATCGACAGTCGCGAGGACTGCAGATGTTGGAGGCGTTATATCTCATAGAAGATTTATGTTAAATGGAGAAATTATGTCTAAAAAAACTTGTGCATTGCTAGTCTGGGTATTGATTATTGGCGGCTGTGGCTCGATGGATCCGACTGAGTCGGTCAAGCCAAAACCGGTTGTCTCTATGTCAACGGCCATGCAAGAGGCTTTGGGTGGCGTCCATCGTCAAGCCGGTCACGCCGAGCGTGATCGCTTTCGCCATCCGGCGGCGACCCTAGCGTTCATGGGTATCGAGCCCAAGATGAATGTCGTCGAGATCAGCCCGGGCGGTGGTTGGTATACCGATATACTGGCGCCCTATCTCGAGGGCACGCTGTATGCGGCCCACGCTAATCCGGTGAACGCGCGACCCTATGTGCTTCGCCAACGTCAGGGATTTATCGATCAGAGCACCGCCTATCCAGAGGTCTATGAGGGGGTAAAGTTAGTGACTTTTGACTCAGCCGACGGACGACTCGATGTTCCGAATGCCTCACTGGACGCGGTCTTGACCTTCAGAAATGTTCACAGTTGGGTGAACTCCGACAGTGAGTCCGCTGCATTCGAGCTATTTTATCAGGCCTTGGTACCTGGCGGCGTTCTCGGCGTGGTCGAGCACCGTGGTGCCAGTGATATGACTCGCGAGGCGACGAAAAAAAGTGGTTATATGTCGCAGCAGCATGTGATGGACTTAGCTAGTCGTGCGGGATTTGTCTTTCAGGCAAGATCCGAGGTCAATGCCAACCCGCTGGATAGCGCAGATCATCCGCGCGGCGTGTGGAGCTTACCGCCGAGTTTGGCGCTGGGGAACGAGGATCGTCAGCGCTACTTATCGATTGGCGAGAGCGACCGCATGACGCTACGATTTGTTAAGCCCGACCGTTGATTCTGGTTCCCTATCAGCGACTCGGTGGCGACACCTTGCGCGCCGTTATTGAAGAGTTTGTGTTGCGCGAGGGTACCGATTACGGCGTTGAAGATTGCTCCATGGACGACAAGGTGGCTCAGGTAGAGCGCCAGCTAGCGCGCGGTGATGTGGTGATTACCTTCGATGAGGTGGCCGAGACCTGCACTCTGATGCTCGATCGAGAGTACTCTGAGCAGCTACGTCAGATGCCCAATGAGTGACGCGCCAACGTTGACCGCAGCCACTGTTTTCGCTGACAGGGCTGCAGCGCTGCATGATTTTCCGCAGCTGTTGGTGGGCTACAGCGGCGGGTTGGATTCGACCGTGCTGCTGCATTTGGCGGTTCAATATTGGACCAGTGAACGGATCCGAGCGGTGCATGTTAATCATGGTCTGAGTCGCTCGGCGGACGCTTGGCAGGAACATGCGCAAGACAATTGCGCGGCTTTGTCGGTGGCCTTCAGTGCCCATCGAGTCGACTGCCGACAATCTGGCAACCAAGAGGCTGCCGCTCGCTCTGAGCGTTACGCCGCCTTCCGACGAGAACTGATCGACGGAGGTATGTTGTTGCTTGGTCATCATGCCGACGATCAGGTGGAAACAGTGCTCTATCACCTGCTGCGAGGTTCTGGTAGTCGCGGGTTGGCCGGTATTCCGGCCAACCGCAAGCTTGGACCCGGCTATCTGGCAAGGCCTCTTTTGAGGCTGACCCGAGCCGACTTGCTGGCCTACGGACGGCACCATGGATTGCGCTGGATCGATGACCACAGCAATGCCAACGTTAATTTTGACCGCAACTTTTTGCGCCACCGAGTGGTGCCCGCGATCGCCGAGCGCTGGCCCGATCATGCGTCGCGAATTGCCTCTTCGGCGGCCCGTAGTCGAGAGGCCAATACGCTTGCCAGTTCAGTTTTTCGGACTGATTTAGAGCGTTTGGACAGGCGTGATGAGAGATCGGGGTTGTCGATTGGAATCTCACAGTTGTCTCTATTGGACAGTCCTCGACAGCGCAATATTATTCGTCACATGCCGAGTGAATTGGGCTTGCAACCGCCGAGTTTAAAAGCGGTTGAAGAGGTCCTTAAAAGCTGTGTGAGTGCGCGTGCTGGCGCTCTTCCGATGGTTGTTTGCGGTAATTATCAATACCGTCGATATCGAGACAAGCTATACGTTGTTCGCGCTTTAAACGAACACGCTGATTGCGCTGAAAAATTAATAGGGTGGCAGTTAGACGGTCCATTGACGCTGCCCGGAGGCGGCGTACTGATGGCGTCAGAGGAACAGTCTCTGGGCTTGCGATTGGCCGCCTCGACTACTGTGGAGGTCGGTTTTAGGCGCGGTGGCGAGCGTTGCCGACCAGTGGGTCGAGGGCATTCGCAATGGCTTAAAAAACTCTTCCAAGAATATGGTTTAGAGCCCTGGTGGCGATCCTCGATACCGCTAATATATGCGGCCGGAAAGTTGGTCGCGGTGGGCGATCTTTGGATTTGTGAAGGTTGGCAAGTAGGCGTCGGCGAGCGCGGTTTAAAAATACACTGGCGCAGCAACTCTGTGTAGATCCACGGGCACAATTCTGTTAGCCTGTAGACCCATCTTACTTGGGATGGGTCGGCGCTGCCAATCGGGCGCAACGCGCTTTTTCCTACGATTTTTCTGACTGACTAGCTGGTTGCTAACTAGGGCTTAATATGGCGCGTTTTATTTTTGTAACTGGTGGTGTGGTTTCTTCTTTGGGCAAGGGCATTGCTTCCGCATCGCTTGGCGCGCTGCTCGAGGCGCGCGGTCTGAACGTGACGATCTTAAAATTGGATCCCTACCTAAACGTCGACCCTGGAACCATGAGTCCCTATCAGCATGGAGAAGTCTACGTCACCGAAGACGGGGCGGAAACCGACCTGGACTTAGGGCACTACGAGCGTTTTTTACGTTCGAAAATGACCCAAAAAAATAATTTCACCAGTGGCCAAATATACGAGACGATCCTCCGCCGAGAGCGCCGCGGAGATTACCTCGGCGGCACGGTGCAGGTGATTCCCCACTTAACCGATGAAATCAAACGGCGGGTCTATGCTGGTGCGGGCGAGGCAGATATCGTCGTGGTTGAAATTGGTGGTACCGTCGGTGATATTGAATCGCAACCGTTTTTGGAGGCAGTCCGACAGTTAAAAGGCGAGTTGGGGCATCAGCGCGCGTTGCTATTGCACTTGACATTGGTTCCCTACATTGCATCGGCGGGTGAAACCAAAACCAAACCCACACAGCACTCGGTCAAAGAGATGCGGTCTATTGGCTTGCAACCCGATATGTTGTTATGTCGATCAGAGGTCGAGATCGAAGAATCGCAACGCCAAAAGATTTCGTTGTTCACCAATGTCGAAGAGCGCGCAGTGATTCCAGTGATGGATGCGCCGACCATTTATCGCGTGCCGCGGATGCTCCATGAGTGGGGGCTCGATCAATATGTACTCGACAGATTTAACATCGATCTGCCGGCGGCTGACCTGAGTGAATGGGATATGGTGGTTGAGAACCAGTTAAACGCCGAGGGCGAGATCTGTATCGCCATGGTGGGTAAGTACATGGAGTTACTCGATGCTTACAAGTCGTTGACCGAAGCGTTAATCCACGCCGGTATCCAGAATAAGACAAAAATTAAAATCCGCTATTTGGATTCAGACAATTTAGAGACAGATCCGTCGTTAATCGATGGAGCTGACGCGATTTTGGTACCGGGTGGTTTTGGTACGCGCGGCACAGAGGGTAAAATTTTTGCGGTAAAGACCGCGCGAGAAGGCGGCATCCCCTACCTAGGTATCTGTTTGGGCATGCAGATTGCGGTGATCGAGTACGCGCGCAATATTTGCGGTTTGGCGGCGGCCAACAGTTCCGAATTTGATCCCGATACAGCCCATCCAGTAATCGGACTGATTGCCGAATGGTTGGCGTCCGACGGTAGCGTCGAACAGCGCGACAGCGAATCCGATCTCGGCGGTACGATGCGCCTCGGTGCGCAGTTATGCCACTTGAGCCCCGGCTCAAAAGCGCGCGCTATCTACGGCTCTGATACCATCAAAGAGCGTCATCGTCATCGCTACGAGGTCAACAACAATTACTTGCCACAATTGCGTGATGCGGGTTTAGTGGTTGGTGCTCTGTCTGAGGATAAGAATTTGGTCGAGGCCATTGAGTTGCCCGATCACCCATGGTTTTTCGCTAGCCAGTTTCACCCTGAATTTACCTCGACGCCCCGCGATGGACACCCGCTGTTCACCGCTTTTGTCAAGGCGGCTATGGCTTACTCAGAGCGCCGTCAAGGGTGAGCGCTCGGGCGTCTGTCGACATCGACATCTGTGACCTGAGGGTCGGTAATGATCGGCCGATGGCGCTGTTCGGTGGTATGAACGTTTTAGAATCCAGAGACATGGCGATGCGAGTCGCGGAGGCCTACGTCGCGGCCACCACGAAACTGGGTATTCCGTATATTTTTAAAGCCTCTTTCGACAAGGCCAATCGCTCTTCTATGGACTCTTTTAGGGGGCCGGGCCTAGACGCCGGACTGAGAATTCTGGCGGATATCAAAGCCACTTTTGGCTGCCCAGTGATCAGCGACGTGCATGAAGTAGAGCAAGTGGCGGCCGCGGCAGAGGTTTGTGATGTGCTTCAGTTACCGGCGTTTTTGGCACGTCAAACCGATTTGGTACGCGCTATGGCGGAGTCGGGCGTTGTTATTAATATTAAAAAACCACAGTTTTTGAGCCCCGGTCAGATGGTTAATATTGTCGATAAGTTTCGCCAGTGTGGCAACCATCGGTTGATGCTCTGCGAACGAGGAACCTGTCTGGGTTACGATAATCTGGTGGTCGATATGCTCGGTTTTGCAACCATGAAGAACATCAGCGGCGGGTTGCCATTGATCTTTGATGTGACCCATGCCCTGCAATGCCGAGATCCACTCGGAGCTGCTTCAGGCGGTCGGCGCGGTCAGGTCGCCGAGTTAGGCAGAGCTGGAGTCGCTGTGGGTATTGCGGGGCTGTTTCTCGAAGCCCATCCAGATCCTGATAATGCTAAGTGTGACGGTCCCAGTGCCCTACCGCTCGGTGAATTGGAAGGCTTTTTACAGCAGATGCGTGATGTCGACCGGCTGGTAAAGAGTTTTTCACAGTTGCATATTGGTTAAATACTGAACCTCAACGAGGTCTTAAGACATTGCCACAGCGCCAACAGGAGAACAGTTAGTATGACCCAGATCGCAGATATTTGTGCTTATGAGGTACTTGATTCGAGGGGAAATCCCACGGTACAGGCAGAGGTGATATTAGCCGATGGGGTGGTGGGTTCTGCTATGGCTCCGTCGGGCGCGTCGACCGGTTCACGCGAAGCACTGGAGCTTCGCGACGGCGACAAAAGCCGCTATTTGGGTCGCGGCGTGTTGTCGGCGGTGGCCAATATTAATAATCAAATTAAAGCGTTATTGGTCGGTAGTGACGCCGCTGACCAACGGGCTATCGATGACGCTATGATTGCCGCGGACGGCACCGACAACAAGGCAGTGTTCGGCGCTAACGCCATATTGGCCGTCTCTCTCGCGGCGGCTCGAGCAGCGGCGGTTTCAAAGGGTATACCGCTGTACGCGCACATCGCCGAATTGAATGGCAGCGCAGGTGAATACAGCATGCCGGTGCCGATGATGAATATTCTTAATGGTGGCGAGCACGCTGACAACAATGTCGACATCCAAGAATTTATGGTACAACCGGTAGCGGCTAACAGCTTCGCCGAGGCGTTGCAGATTGGGGCGGAAATTTTTCATAGTTTGAAGATGGTTCTTGCGACGCGCGGGTTGAGCACGGCCGTGGGCGATGAGGGCGGTTTTGCGCCGAATTTGGCGTCTAACTCGGCGGCTCTAGCGGTGATCGCCGAAGCGGTTGAGGCCGCTGGCTATGAGCTTGGTAGTGACATCACGCTGGCGCTCGATTGCGCGGCTTCAGAGTTCTACCGCAACGACCAGTACGATCTCAGTGGCGAGGGGAAAATATACACGGCATCGGGGTTTAGCGATTTTTTGGCCGAGCTCTGCGACCAGTACCCGATACTTTCGATTGAAGATGGTCAGGATGAGTCGGACTGGGATGGCTGGAAATATCAGACTGAAAAGCTCGGTGAGCGGGTGCAGTTGGTTGGTGACGATTTGTTTGTCACCAATACACGCATACTCGGACGCGGTATTGAAGAGGGTGTGGCCAACGCAATCTTGATCAAGTTTAACCAAATCGGTACTCTGAGCGAGACTTTAGACGCGATCGCCATGGCTAAACGCGCTGGCTACAACGTGGTTATTTCTCACCGATCTGGAGAGACCGAGGACACCACGATCGCCGATCTTGCGGTGGGTACCTCGGCTGGACAAATTAAAACCGGCTCGCTGTGTCGATCGGATCGCGTCGCCAAGTACAATCGCTTGTTGCGTATTGAAGCTGAATTGGGCAGCGAATTGGCACCCTACCGAGGGCGCGCAGAATTTAATCATTAACTGGCGCCTATGATTGCTGTGGTCGGTTGCTGGAGGGAACTTTTACGATGTTAAAAGTGTTACTGGCTCTCTTGGTGTTACTGTTGTTGTCGCTACAGGGTCAACTCTGGTTCGGCGATGGCAGCCTTGCCCACAAGGCGGAATTGGACGCATTGTTGGTTGAAAAAAATAACGAAAATCAACGCCTCCAGCAGCGCAATGACAACATTGCCAAACAGGTTGCCAACTTGAAAGATGGCCTTGAAACGATCGAGGAAAAAGCCCGAGAAGACTTGGGTATGGTCAAGCGCGGAGAAGTTTTTTATCTGGTGATCGACAAGGCCAGTGAAGGACTGGATGATGAACCCTGATACCAGAGATGTTGCGCCCTCAGACGTCGACCTAAGGCACTGGATGATTGTTCCGGCGGCAGGCACAGGACGACGTTTTTCGGATTTGAAAGCCAAACAATTCTTCGACTTATGCGGCGAGACGGTGGCGCAGCGCTGTCTCCATCGCCTGTTACAAGTGCCCGATATTGCGCGTCTGATTGTGCCCTGCGATCTACAGCAGGCGATATGGAGTGAAATCCCAGCATCTTCGGATCCGCGCGTGGAACTGATATCGGGTGGCGCGACCCGCGCTGATTCGGTGGCCAATGGGTTGCGCGCGATACACGCCTGTGCCGACCCTATGGACTGGGTTCTGGTTCACGACATCGCACGGCCGTGCATTACTCTCGAATCGATTGCCAAACTTAGGCATGAGGTTGATCAGCACCCAGTCGGAGGAATATTGGTTGCGCCTATTGCAGATACGCTCAAAGCGGTCAGTGTCGAGGGTGCCATTTTGCATACCGCCGATCGAGTTGACTTCAGGCTCGCGCAGACACCGCAGATGTTTCGCTATGGCGAACTTACGGTGGCATTGGCGGCGGCCGCAGCGCGCGCTGTGGTGCCCACCGATGAGGCATCTGCGCTCGAATACGCAGCGCGGCCGGTGTTAGCAGTCGAGGGTCGACGAGACAATATAAAAATCACCTGTAGCGAGGACTTGATAATGGCAGCAGCGATATTGACCGCACAGGAGAATGCGCGATGCGTATAGGACACGGTTATGATGTGCACGCTTTTGGTCCGGGCGATGAGTTACTCCTAGGGGGTGTCGCTATCCCCTATACGCATTCTTTGGTCGCGCACTCCGACGGCGATGTCGTCATTCATGCGCTGATGGATGGGCTTTTGGGCGCTCTCTGTTTGGGTGATATAGGCAAGCACTTTCCCGACACCGACGACGCCTACTACAACAGCAACAGTCGCGATCTTCTGGTTGAAGTGGTGACCATGCTAACGGCGCGCGGTTACCGGTTGGTCAACGCCGATATAACCATTGTTGCGCAAGGCCCGAAAATGGCACCTTATCTAGCAGCCATGCGCGCGTGTTTAGTCGCTGATTTAAACGCCTCGCTGGATCAAATTAACATTAAGGCAACCACCACCGAATGGTTGGGGTTTGTCGGCCGTGGTGAGGGTATCGCCTGCCACGCAGTGGTTCTTATCGAACCAGTATGAGCGATTAGATCTGGGTTTTGAGTATGCATGAAAGTGAGTTTGGGTTCGATTTTCACCGCCTGCCGCGTGTGTTTAAGCCGCTTGGCCGCGCACAGATACGCAGTTGCACGGCTGACTTTCAGGTCGATGAAATACTCGGTTTTGAACCGTCTGGGGACGGTGAACACCTATTTTTACAGGTTCGAAAAGTCGACCAAAATAGCCTTTGGGTAGCTGGGATTTTGGCTGAACTAGCCGGTATTGATCGACGCGATGTCGGTCTTTGCGGACTCAAGGACCGCGCTGCCGTGACCACACAGTGGTTCAGTCTACACCTGCCTGGTCGCGCGCTTTCCGTCGCCAAGTTAGCTCACCCCGACTACACTATTTTGACCGCCGCACGGCACAATAAAAAATTACGTCGGGGCGCGCACAGCGGCAATGTTTTTAACATTGTATTGCGTCAGGTCAGCGCTGATATCGCTGCCCTTGAACGTCGTTTCGATGATATTGGTCGACATGGCGTGCCGAATTATTTTGCCGAGCAGCGCTTCGGCCACGCTGGAGGTAATTTACACGAGGCGCAGCGCTTAATCGACAGCGGTCGATTGCGCGGTAATCGTCGCGGTACCGGGATGTATCTATCCGCGGCGCGGGCCTGGTTATTTAATCTGGTATTGGCGAAATATATAGCCAATCACCTCGCGGGCGATGCATTCCCCGAAGCTGAAACAGGCCCTCTATGGGGGCGTGGCCGATCGAGTGCACAGGGCAGCGCGCGGCAAATCGAGGATCAAGTGCTGGTTGATTGGGGGGAGTGGCGTCATGCGCTCGAGCACGCAGGGCTAACCCAAGAGCGGCGCAATCTGCGGTTATTACCGAGCGATTTAAATTTCAAATATCTAGGGGAGGACCAAATTCGACTTCAATTTGAATTACCAAAAGGCTGCTTTGCGACTGCGGTACTGCGCGAAATGGGCGAATTATTTCGCCATCAGATGGCCCCGCTGTGATATATTTAGAGCCGAAAAAAATGCTCATATGCAAGGCTACATCTAGGGTGTGGTGGGCGTTTAAAAATTGGGAGGAACAGTGAACTCGATCGACTTTGCAGGCGTGGGTATGACGTCTCAGCGAACCCGTGAACGGTTAATTTTGCGTTTGCAGGAGCAGGGTATTGTCAATCAATCGGTGTTGGATACGATTAGAATGACGCCGCGCCATCTATTTCTGGATGAGGCGCTGGCGCATCGAGCCTACGAGGATACAGCGTTGCCGATAGGTTTTTCGCAAACTTTATCACAACCCTATATCGTCGCGCGCATGACCGAGCTGCTGCTGGCTGACGGGCCGCTCGACCGAGTGCTAGAGATCGGCACTGGGTCGGGCTATCAGACCACCATACTGGCACAACTGGTCGATCAGGTTTACACCGTGGAGCGAATAGAGCCACTCCTCATAAAAGCCAAGGCGCGCTTCCGAAAGCTGGGCCTTCGCGGCATTACTTCGGCGCTCTCCGACGGTAGCTTTGGTTGGCAGGAGCAAGCCCCCTTCAATGGTATTATTACCACCGCTGCGCCCCAGCAGGTGCCTGACGATCTACTGCGGCAATTGGCCCCCAATGGTATCTTGGTGATTCCAGTCGGCAATGGTCGCGAACAAGAATTGCGGGTGTTGAAGCGGGATGGAGACTCTTATGAATTTGATGAAGAGATTGTCGAGCCGGTCAAATTTGTACCGCTCTTGGGGGGACTGTCCCGTTAGCTGGACGGTCGTGTTAAACAGTTGATACGGTTTTCTTCGACCGCTCTGTTTGCCAAGGGTATGGCCATGGGTGTTGCCGATTTGGTGCCGGGTGTGTCGGGTGGTACCGTAGCGCTAATCACCGGCATCTATGGTGAGTTGCTCGAGAGCATTAAATCCATCGATGGCAACGCCCTAAAAACCCTCAGGCGAGACGGTATCAGCGCGGCATGGTGCGCCATCAACGGCAGTTGGTTGACCACCCTGTTAGCGGGTATGCTAACAAGTGCGGTATTGCTGGCTGGATTGATCGACTATCTTCTCAATGCCTACGGACTGCAGCTATGGTCTTTTTTTAGCGGCGTGATCGGCGCATCTGCGGTCCTGCTGCTGCGCCGATACCGACCCACTTATTGGCATCATTGGTTTCTCCTAATTTTTGGAGTCCACGCTGCTCTCGCGCTGTCTACGTTGCCGCCCATGGCGTTACAGGGCGGTTACACAAGTTTGTTTTTTGCCGGATCGGTGGCCTGTTGTGCGATGATTTTACCGGGGTTGTCGGGAACCTTGATTTTGGTCGCGCTGGGTCTTTATCCAACGATTATTGCCGCCATTGCGCATTTTCAATTGGATATCCTTGCGGTGTTTGGCGCCGGAGGAATACTTGGGCTGTTACTTTTCAGCCGCTTATTATCCTGGTTGATGCGGGTGCACCAAACTGCCTTGATGGCGACGATGTGCGGCTTTCTCATCGGCAGCCTGAATCTCGTTTGGCCGTGGCGGTACCGCCCAGAATTTGCTGATGAACCTTCCTCACCAGTCGGCATGATCAACCTACTACCGAAGCAATACACAGAGTTGGCACAGATTGATCCGGCCACGACAGAATGTCTTGCGTTTGCCCTTTTGGGTTTGCTTTTGGTTGCGGGTTTCGACTATGTTAGTCTTCGATCGGAGGGTTAAGCCAACTAGGATGGTCAAGGTGCACGTTTTATTGAAGATGTTTCCAGTGATCTTTTTGACCGCTTTGGTTGGCTGTAGCCAGCAACCTGCGTCACTATCTAGTCTTGAGGTGCCGCGCTTGCAAGTCATCGATACCCACCCAGTGGTGCGTGGTGAAACTCTGTATTCAATCGCCTGGAAATACGATTTGAACGTCGTGACTCTGGCGCGGGTTAATGGGATTTCGACCACTGCTACGATTCATCCTGGGCAGGTTTTAAACTTAGATTCTAGCTCCGGTGCTGTGCCAAAAACCGCTCGCGTGACCAGCAAAGTTACTCCAGATAAAGCCGGCAAGACTACTAAAACGGTCGCCGATAGCCCTGCACGCGCGCCCACCGGCCGTCCTGCGCGGCGAGCTACCTTGGTGACCAAAGTACCCCAGCCAATAACGGCTCGACGTGCCGCAGCGCCAGTTACCGACAGCGACGTGGCCGTCAATTCACAGCGCCAATGGCGGTGGCCGGTTCGCGGCAAAGTGGTCGAGGCTTTTAATATCGCCAAGTTGCACAAGGGAATCAAAATTAAAGCGCTGGCCAGAGCCGCTGTGCGCTCGTCCGCGCCAGGAGAAATAGTCTATGCAGGAAATGGATTGAGAGGTTACGGAAAATTGGTTATCATTAAACACTCGGAGTTGTTGCTTAGCGCCTACGCGCACAACTATGAGATACTGGTCAGGGAGGGCCAGCGAGTCGATACTATGCAGATAATAACGAAGTTGGGGTCGTCGGGAACGTTATATTTTGAAATTAGAAAGGATGGGAAACCGGTGGATCCGGCGTCTTATCTGAATCAGTAAGCGGCGCGGAGTCGTCGTTGCGGGTTGCCAGGAAGGCGACTTTAGATGGATTTAAATGCAAAGGAGATGCATTCAGATATGGAAAATCTATCCGATAAAGATACAACAAAAAAAGCAATCAAAAAAGCCACGACCGCTCGAGCCACTGGTTCGGTCAGTCTCGACAGCACGGCCCTGTACCTCAAAGAAATCGGTCGAGCACCGCTGTTGACTGCGGACGAAGAAGTCGCCTGTGCACGACGCTGTCGCGAGGGCGACAAGGCTGCGAAAAACAAGCTGATCGAGAGTAATTTACGCTTGGTGGTTAAAATAGCGCGGCGCTACATGAATCGTGGGCTCGATTTATTGGATTTGATCGAAGAGGGCAACCTTGGGTTACTGCGCGCTGTGGAAAAATTTGACCCCGAGTTGGGCTATCGTTTTTCCACCTACGGCACCTGGTGGATTAGACAGATGATCGAGCGAAGTTTGATGAATCAATCGCGCACCATTCGCATGCCAGTGCACGTCGTAAAGGAACTGAACCATTGCCTAAGAGCATCGCGTGAGTTGTTTCAGTCCGGTGAAAAGGAACCTACGGCAGCCGAAATTGCCGCCGTGGTCGACAAGCCTGAGGCCGATGTATGCGATCTATTGGCTGTCAGTCACCGCGTTTCGCCGGTGAACTTAGACGTTGAAGATGCGTTAAAATACGAAACTCATAGCGTGGGTGCGACGCCACACAACAATCCTGCAAAGTGCGCTGAAGACGATAATTTTCTGAAGATGTTAAACGCGTTGCTGTTGGATTTGCCAGAGAAGCAAAAACAGGTGTTGGTGCGTCGCTTCGGATTGCTCAATCATCGTGAAGAGACATTGCAGCAGGTTGGCTCCGAAGTTGGCTTGACCTGTGAGCGCGTTCGGCAGATACAAAAAGATGCTTTACACCGTCTTAGAACACTGATCAGAGATCACGGGCTCAATTGCGAGATGCTCTTGAGCCCCCAATAGTCTCGAACTGCGAAATTAGCCCGCGGTGTAGCGATCGCGCGATGCGATAATTTCTGCGCGTGCGGCCGTTGCGTCTTCCCAGCCATCGACTTTGACCCACTTGCCAGGTTCCAGCGCCTTATAATTTTCGAAGTAGTGAGCAATTTGTTTGATCAGCAGGTCTGGGAGATCGGAATACTCCACAACATGGTCATAAAGTTTGGTTAGCTTAGTGTGCGGAACGGCAAGCAGTTTCGCGTCAATTCCCGATTCGTCACTCATTTTGAGGACGCCTACAACGCGACTGCGGATGACGGATCCAGGCATGACCGGGTAGGGTGACACTACCAGGACATCGAGCGGGTCGCCATCTTCTGACAGCGTCTGTGGCACGTAGCCGTAATTGGCTGGATAGAACATCGGCGTGGCAACAAATCGATCGACAAAAATAGCATCGCTGTCCTTGTCAACTTCGTACTTGATGGGGTCGTGATTGGCGGGTATTTCAATGACTACGTTGATGTCATTGGGGAGATCTTTGCCGGCAGGTATGTCGTTGTAACTCATGGTGATAGGTCTCTTTGATTAAGAAGTCAGGAGGTTATCTGAGGACTGAATTATACCTATTGGTGATCTTATAGGCCAGTTAAGGCGTAGCTGTTTTGTTATTTTTCTGCGCCTCTTTCAGCATCTTTCGGAAATCTTTTGGTGGTAATTAGCGGTCGCGGTGGAGTGTATCTTTGGGCTTGCACAAGGTCTTCATCGTCGCCATTGGTTTTATTTAGCTGTTATACTTCAGCATGGCGAGGGCATTTTTAATCAGCGGTGCCACACGTCCATTCAAGCATTATTGTGCTTCACGATAGGTGTATTCTTTTGGCGATGCAAGACCCGCGAGGCTTCGGTTGAACCGCAATATCCGTCAGGCAGTGGTAATGGCGTTGGTGGTCGCGCTGTGGTTGTCCAGCGCCCTATGGTGGCCCGACGATCCAGTCCCGGTGGTCGATGCGTCGCCGCAGTCAAAATTGACGCAAATTCAGGCTCGCTGGTATCAACGTCAACTGCATTACCCAGTCTATTCGGTGTCGGCAAAAACACAGCCCAATCGACGCGTTGATATCAAGGCGCAAGCAGCCGGAATGATTTCCAAGGTAGCGGTGTTGCGTGGCGCTAGCGTGGCAACCGACGACTTGATCTGTATGCTTGACGATCAGGGTAGACAAGCGGCTTTGCGCGCTGCTCAGGCGGCGGTTGAGCGGGCCGACTTAGAGCATCGAGGTGTCGTCAGTTTAAAAAAGGGGGGCTTCCAATCGGATTTGGCAATCGCCAGAGCGCTGGCTGGTTTACAGGCTGCGCGCTCGGAGCTGGCGGTTGCACAGAACACAGTTGATCATCTACGGATGGTGGCGCCGTTTGCCGGAATTGTCGAAGAGCGTGCCTTAGAGCTAGGCGACTATGTGCGACCGGGCCAGCTCTGCGCAACCCTCGTCGAACTTGACCCGCTGCGGGTTGTGGCTCAGGTGGCAGCGGCCAATATCAATCAGTTGAGGATTGGCCAGAGCGCTCAGTTTGGGCTTTCTAGTGGCGACAAATATCCGGCGATTATTACATACCTGGCGCATACAGCCGATGCCATCACCCGAACTTACCGAGTCGAAGCTCAGGTCGTTAATCCGACCCGAGCGTTGCGCGCGGGTTTGGCTGGCGAGTTGCAGGTAGGCTTGCCGAGCGTTGCCGCGCAGTTAATTCCAGCGGCGGTGTTGCAGCTCGACGACGCCGGTGAGAGCATGGTCAAAGTGCTTGCCGAGGACGACCGAGTGGTCGATATCAATGTACAGATCATTGCTGGCAATTCATCTGGCGTTTGGGTGCAGGGTTTGCCGCCGCGGGTCGCGCTGATTACCGTAGGTCAAAATTATGTGATTGCAGGCGAGCGGGTGGATGCGGTATTCAGTGATCCACTGGAGCGCTGACACGCTGTGCTGATGTGACTATGAATTTAATTAATCGCCTGATTAATACGCCCCGCGTAACGCTGTCGATTATGCTGCTAGTGTTGTTCGCCGGAGTAATGGCGCGCAGCAGTTTACCGGTAGAAACCGAACCCAATATACAGGTGCCGTTGGCGATGATTGCCGTGCGCCACGATGGCATCTCTCCCGAGGACGGCGTTCGCCTGTTGATCAGGCCAATCGAAAAAGAGTTAAAAACGTTGGCGGGCTTGGACAGCGTCAACGCCACTGCGCGCGAGGGCGCGGTGTACTTATTGGTTGAATTTGATATAGAGCGCGATGTAAAGCAAGCGATCTCAGAACTTCGCGAGGCGGTGGATCGCGTCAGTGCCGATTTTCCAAAAGATACCAAACCGCCGTTGGTCAGCGAGATGAGCGCCAGCCCAGAACCAGAAGTAGTGGTGGTTCTTTCTGGTGACGATATTGCGGGCCGTGAATTACAGCGCATGGCGGTGCGCCTGCAACAGGTAATCGATCGGGTTCCGGAAGTTCTCGAAGTGACCATTCAAGGCCGTCGTGACGAGATCGTTGAGGTGGTGTTGCAGCCATTTAAGTTGCAGCATTATGGCATTCTTATGTCCGAGCTATCGGCGGTGATGGCGGCCAACAACTTATTGATTCCGGCGGGCGATATGGATTCTGGCGCGGGCCTCTTCAGTATCGTCGTACCTGCGTTGTTTGAAACCGCTGCAGACATTCGCTCGCTGCCAATTCGCAGCACGGCCGAGGGTGTTGTGACGCTGGGTGATATCGCCTCGGTGCGTCGCACGTACAGGGACGCACGCGGCTTTAGTCAGCTAAATGGCCGGCGCGGAATTGCCATCAATGTGAATAAGCGGGCCGGCGCCAATTCGATCAAGACCGTCGATGCGGTTCGCAGTGCCGTCGCGATGGAACAACTATATTTTTCTCGCCAGATTCAAATTGACTATATTTTTGACAAGTCTGATCACGCCTCGACCATGGTCGATGAACTCTCTGGTAATATCCTCACCGCCATGAGCCTGGTACTCATCATTGTGGTCGCGACCCTCGGCTTAAAGTCAGGTTTTTTGGTTAGCTTGGCGATTCCATTTAGTCTGCTGGGCTCATTTTTGATCATCGCGATGCTCGGCTTTAGCTACAACTTTATGGTCATGTTCGGGTTGCTACTGTCACTCGGTATGCTGATCGATGGCGCCATTGTGGTGATCGAGTTTGCCAACACCCAGATTGCAGCAGGACTTTCGGCGCGTCAGGCATACGCAGCAGCGGTACGTCGCATGGCGGTGCCGGTGATCGCGTCTACTGGCACCACATTAGCCGCGTTTTTACCGCTGTTATTTTGGCCGGGCGTGGTCGGTGAATTTATGTCTTACCTGCCCATTACGGTGTTTGCGGTACTCGCTTGGTCACTTGCTTATGCGCTAATATTTGCGCCCACTCTGGGGGTTTTACTGGCACATAGGGCGAATACAAAGCCGAGTGAATTGGAGGATAATGAATCCGAAGAGGTTTCACTGACGCTGTTCGAGCCGCTGTTAAATATCTATTTAAAAGTATTACAAGCGGTGATTAGACGACCGCTACTGAGCATTTTTTCGACCCTATTGATCCTGTTGACGATCTTCTTTTCCTACACCAAGTTCGGCGCCGGAATGGTGTTTTTTGCCGAGGTCGAAAACCAATTTGGTACCATCACGGTGCGCGCACAGGGCAACCTATCGGTTGAGCAAAAACGGGTACTCACCGCTCAGGTCGAGGCGCGAGTGCAGGGTATCGAGGAAGTCCTGCAACTCTACTCTTCCAGTCAAGATAACCATATGGTCTTCAAAAAGGATACCAGTCGCGATCAAATCAGCAGCTTTTTGGTTGAACTGACGCCTTCGAGTGGGCGCGCAGCGAGTAGTGTCGAGGTGTTTTCAAAAATTCGTCGGGTGACCGCAGACATGCCCGGTATTTTAGTCACCGGTAAGGCCTTGGATAGTGGTCCGCCAGTGGGCAAAGATATACAGATTCAAATATCTTCGAGTAACCGCGAGGCAATGTACGCGACCACGGCTAAAATCAAGCGCTGGATTGGCACCAACATCGAGGGCGTGCGAGACCTAGAAGACACCATGCCGATTGCCGGTGTGCAGTGGAAAATTCAAGTTGATCGTGCGCAGGCGGCCATGCAGGGTGTCGATGTAGCGACCGTCGGTCAGGCGATTCAGTTGCTCACCGACGGCTTGATCATCGGTAAATTTAGGCCTGATGACGTCGAAGAAGAAGTCGAAATTCGCTTGCGCTATCCGCATGCCGATCGTCAACTGGCGTCCTTTGATGAACTTTGGGTGAATAGCGACCGAGGGCCAGTGCCTATAGGCGGCTTTACCGAGCGCGTAGCGGCCCCGCGAGTGGATGTTATCCAACGGCTCGACATGCGCGAGTCGGTGATGATCATGGGCTATACAGAGGATGGTTATCTGGTAGATGATCAAACTCGTCAGATAGAAGCTTGGTTGGACACCCAGAACCTACACCCCGATATAGAGGTACGGTTGCGCGGCGCCAACGAGGAGCAGGCAGATTCGGCAGCTTTTTTAAGCACAGCATTTAGTATGGCAATGGCGGTCATGTTGATTATGATGTTGACTCAGTTCAACAGCTTTTATCAGGCGTTTTTGATTCTCTTTTCGGTGGTTATGTCGATAGCTGGGGTGCTACTCGGCCTGTTGATTAGCCAAGCGGTCTTCAGCACAGTGCTGACGGGCGTGGGGATCGTTGCGCTGGCGGGTATTGTTGTCAATAACAATATCGTGCTGATCGATACGTACAATTATCTACGCAATAGTGAGTCCAATATGACCGCCGAGCAGGCTGTCTATAACGCGGCAAAATCACGCTTTCGACCGGTTATGCTAACCACCATAACCACCATTATCGGCCTGCTGCCATTGGCCAACGGCCTGAGCGTCGATATTGTCAACCGTAGCTGGGAAAGCGGCGGCATGATCGTCTCATGGTGGCAGCCGCTGGCCAGCGCGATTGTCAATGGACTGGCGTTATCGACGCTGATGACTCTGTTGCTGACCCCGGCTATGCTGTTGTTACCGGCAACGCTGCAGCGGCGATTTTCGCCGCCATCGTCGATAGAGGGTTAGCGGTCAATATGCGCTACCGGACGCCAGCAGCCCTCCTCGGTCATGGGCTTTATCATCTGTGCAATATGTGCGTGGCGCTTTACAGCAGTTACAGTTGGGCGCTGGCGAATGGTTTGGACGATGCAATGCAGCACTACTACTTGGGGCTTTTGTCGGTCGCGTTGACGCCGTTGGCCAACGCGTTAGTCCCCTTTGACTCGGCCATACCGAGCGCCACAGGTATTCGTCTACCGCGCGTTTCTAGCGTGCTGATGCTTGGCAGTGTATGGATGTTGCTGGGAGTGCCAGTGGTGGGCATGGTGCTGTGGTTATGGCTGTTGTGCTTGGGCGGGTTTTTTATCACGACGTACTCGTTGAGCGACGCTTAATTTCGCCGGCAGGTATTCTTTAGTAACCTTTCGGCGAGGCAGACTCGCCAGGGTCTCAATTGGCTTTTGACGGGTGTGCGATGCGCAAAATCATACACTGTGACTGCGACTGTTTTTACGCGGCCGTAGAGGTTCGCGATGACCCGTCGTTGGCTTCTCTGCCGATAGCCGTGGGCGGCAACCGGGAGCGTCGCGGGGTTGTTGCGACTTGCAACTATCGGGCGCGTGAATTTGGGGTTAGGTCGGCAATGCCGACCGGTCAGGCGCTTAAATTGTGTCCCGATTTGGTGGTTCTGCCGACGGCTATGGCCAAGTATCGGGAGGCGGCACTGGCGATCAGAAGCATCTTTCTGCGCTATACAGACCGAGTTGAGCCGCTCTCTCTGGACGAGGCTTTTCTCGATGCCAGTGATTCTGAATTACATCGCGGCAGCGCGACGTTGTTGGCCAGTGAAATACGTCAGGTGATCGAGGCCGAGGTCGGGGTCACCGCATCGGCCGGCATCGCACCGAATAAATTTTTGGCTAAGATCGCCAGCGATATCAACAAACCCAACGGTCAGTACGTGATCACTCCCGATCGGGTTGATGAATTCATCAAAACCCTGCCGGTGATGCGTATCTTTGGCGTCGGCGAGGTCACAAAAAAGAAATTGCAGCGCATCGGTATAGAGACTTGCGCAGACCTGCAACGCTTGAAGTTATCAGACTTGGCGAGAGACTTTGGTAGTTTTGGCGCGCGATTGCACGCGCTGTGTCGCGGTATTGATGAGCGTGAGGTGAATGCCAATAGCCGACGAAAATCCCTCAGTGTGGAGCGTACCTTTAGCTCAGATTTAGCCGACTGTGCGGCCTGTATGCGGCGTATTCCTGAGTTGTTGAGCGAATTACACGTGCGTTTACAGCGCATTGACAGCGGTTATTGGGTCACCAAGCAATTTATTAAAATAAAATTTGACGACTTTTCTAGCACGACGCTGGAGCGCCCGTTGTGTCGTGAAATATCTCTCCAAAGTTACCAAGAAATGCTATTGGAGGCATGGGAGAGGGGCTCTAGACCTGTGCGATTGCTCGGTTTAGGCGTGCGTTTTATCGATAACCGCGATGGACAAACCGGCTCGCAGATGACGCTTTTGCCACCCTAGTGCAATTTTTTAGCGTGCCCAATCGGCGGTTGTTTTGCTTGTCGGGATAATTTTGTTAAAATGAAAGTTGCTGTTTATTTTGCCGAGGGACGCTCGATGCCCAGTAAGAACTCCATTCGCAGAGATATCGTTCGCAAAACTGAGGAGTTTCTCTCCCGCGGTGGTGAGATAAAGCAGCACGTGGCGGGAGAGTCGGCCGAGTTGGCCGATCAACCGCGTTCGAGGGCGGTGTTCGTCAGTGGACAACCACCGCAGGTGAGGACTTACCTGAACGACGTAGTGTCGGCCATCGATAGTCGAAAAAAACAGGCAAAGGCGCCGACTGCCGTCAAATCGCGCAACCGGCCGCGAAAGAAAATCATCTATGACGATTTTGGTGAACCCTTAAGAGAAGTTTGGGTCGAGGATTAACTGCTGATGGCTGACCACTCGAACTATCCGGTGCGGCTATTTTCCTATGGCACTTTGCAATTACCGTCGGTACAGTTAGCAACGTTTGGCCGCCGCCTCGATGGCGTGTGCGACGCGCTCTGCGGGTATCGCGTGGACACCATCAAGATTGTCGATGCCGAGGTGATTCGTACCAGTGGTAGCGATTGTCACTCCATTTTGGTGGCGACCAGCAATCCCAGCGATCTGGTTGAGGGAATGGTTTTGTCGATCAGCGAAGCTGAACTGCTGAACGCTGACTATTACGAGGTGAACGATTACCAGCGCGTTTTAGCGCGTTGTACGTCCGCACGGCAAGCGTGGGTATACGTCGCCGCTGGTGACCCAAAAGTTAGGTGATTGGCTCACCACGGGCCTGCTTGTCGGCATGATAGCTGGAGCGCACCAGTGGACCACAGGCGGCCTGCTGAAAACCGACGGATAAGGCGTACTCGGTGTATTCGGCAAACTCATCTGGGTGGACGAAGCGATCGACCGGCAAATGATTGACGGAGGGTTGCAAATATTGCCCAACCGTGAGCATCGCTACATCGTGTTGTCGCAGATCATCAAAGGTTCGGAACATTTCGTCTTTACTCTCGCCGAGGCCGACCATTAAACCGGATTTTGTGGGCACGCCGGGGTTTTGTCGCGCATATTCAGCCAGCAGTTTCAGCGACCACTGATAGTTGGCTCCCGGTCGGGCCTCGCGATAAAGGCGCGGTACGGTCTCCATATTATGATTAAACACGTCGGGTGGCGTGTGGCTGAGAATGTCCAGTGCCGGTGCCATACGGCCGCGGAAGTCCGGCACCAACACCTCGACTTTTAAACTCGGAGACAGGGCTCTCGCGGCGCTGATGCAGTCGGCAAAGTGTTGCGCGCCGCCATCGCGTAAATCGTCACGATCGACCGAGGTTATGACCACGTACTTCAGTTTCATCTCGGCTATCGCCCTTGCTAGATTGCCCGGTTCCTCGATGTCGAGTGGATTCGGTTTGCCGTGACCGACGTCGCAAAAGGGGCAACGCCGGGTGCAAATTTCGCCCATGATCATAAAGGTCGCGGTGCCGTGGCTGAAGCATTCATTCAAATTTGGGCAGGCGGCCTCCTCGCATACGGTCGCCATTTTATGTTTGCGCAGCACGTCTTTGACGATTTTTACCTTGGGGGATGCCGATAAACGCACGCGCATCCATGCCGGCTTGCGTTGTATTTCGGTGGTCGGAATGACTTTGACCGGAATGCGCTCAACCTTGTCGGCGCTGCGCAATTTTTCGCCCTGCTGCAGTCGTCGAGTGCGCTTGGGCGGTATCGACGGTTTTAGCTCCAAGGTGGCTATAATATCGCGCGACGTGCGCGCAACTGTGTCGGTCGAGGGCTGATTTATTTCCGCTTCGATGCCCTGAATAGGCATCGGCGCTGGTCGTTGTTCGAGGTCCATAAAAGTTCCGTTGGTATCCTTACGTAGCTACAGATTGTTGTACCTATGTGCCCGTGCACTCAGTATAACCGAGCCCCGCGCAAAGGTATTCAAGTAATACTTCGACGACCTGCGTTTGGTTGAATTCGATCTCGACCAAGTCGCTTAGTTGAGTCATGGCAACGTCTAGTCCGCACGGGTTGATACGTAGCCAGGCGGACAGGTCCATGTCGACATTAAGGCTCAGTCCATGGTAACAGCAGCCTCGACGAATCCGCAGTCCGAGCGAAGCGATCTTGGCACCGTCAACGTAGACACCGGGTGCGCCGATCTGCGTTTGCCCCGACACCTGCCAGTGATCGAGCGTGCGGATGAGGGCATTTTCCATCTTTTCGACCAGTGCGCGAACGCCAATTTTACGGCGCTTGAGGTCGATCAATAGATAGGCGGTGATCTGCCCCGGAGCATGGTAAGTCACATTGCCGCCGCGGTCACTGTTGACCACGGGAATGCCACCGGGGGCGAGCACGTGGTCAGGATTTGCCGCACGGCCCTGGGTAAATACTGGGTGGTGTTCGAGCATCCAGATTTCATCTGGGGTCGCGGCGGTGCGACTCGCCGTGAACCGCTGCATCGAGCTAACGGTTTCGGCGTAGGGGCAAAGACCCAGATGGCGCACTATCAGATCGCGCTGAATGGGCGCCACTAGAGTACCATTCGCACGCGTGAGCAGGTTTTCAAGTCGTTAAAAATCGCTTCGATTTGGGCCTGACCCGTGGCGTTGATCATGACTGTGATAGATCGCCAACGACCGCGACTACTGTCGCGTGTCGATATTTTTTGTCGATCGAAGTCAGTGCAGTGGCGCAGGATGACGTCCAGCACCTGAGCTTGCAACTCGTCGTGTCCCTCGCCCATAATTTTGATTGGATAAGCGCAGGGAAATTCAATTTTTGGCGGATCTGGGTTCATTGGCTGTCCTCGTCGCTGGACTTTTCGCAGCGGCGATTGCCGGCGATTGCATAGGCAGTATTCAGGACATTAACCCGGTAAAAAATAGGATAACCCAGTCGTATAAGCGTGATAATACGCCAGCCGTTGGGATATTTTTTTCCGCTACGAGAGGGACATCGACGAGAATTTTATCGGCCAATGAAACTTGCAGGCGCCCCAGTTCTTGGCCTGCGCTAATCGGTGCCTCCAACTGTTCGTCGACGATAATTTTGGCAGCCAAGAGCTTTTCAGAACGACGCGGAAACGTCAGGACTATATCTTCGGCAACCGTGAGATCTAAGAAATCCTCTTGTCCATACCAAAGCTTGGCATTTTCTTTGAGGATATCGCCGGCGGAATAGACCTTTTTGGTGTCGAAGTGGCGAAAGCCATAGGAGAGGAGTTTTTGCGACTGCCGAGCTCTAGCCTCAACGCTTTTAGCACCCATTAGCACCGAAATAAGTCGCATATCACGACGTTTTGCCGAGGCAGCTAAGCAGTACCCAGCAGCTTTTGTGTACCCAGTTTTCAAACCATCAACACTGCTGTCGCGCCACAGTAGTCGATTTCTATTTGGCTGATTGATGTTGTTGTGTTGAAAGTACTTCTCTGAGTAAATTGCATAATACGTCGAACTGCCGCGAATAATCGCCTTTGCCAGCAACGCGAGGTCGCGTGCCGTCGATACCATGCCCTCAGCGGGCAGTCCCGTGGCGTTGTAAAATCGGCTATTCGACATGCCGATTGCGTCGGCATGCTGATTCATTAGAACGCTAAAGGCGTCTTCGCTACCGCTCAGATGCTCGGCCAGCGCGATGGCCGCATCGTTGCCCGACTGTATGATCACACCGCGCATTAGATCAATGATGGGCACTTGGCTTCGCGGGATTAAAAAGGTCGTTGAGCCGTCGGTTTTAGCGCCACCCTTTTCCCACGCATTGTCACTGATGGTGACATTGTCGAACTCCCCGAGACTACCTTGTTCAATCTGCTGCGCGACAATGTAGGTGGTCATCATCTTGGCTAGGCTGGCCGGCGGCAACGGCAGATCTGCGTTGTTTTCAGCCAGCACAGTCCCAGTTTGGGCGTCGATTAAGATCCATGATTTTGCCGCCAGGTCTGGGGCTTTGGGAAGAGCTTCCAGACCGATTGCCGCGGGCGATTGAAACAGAGGTAGTGCGCAAGCAAGCGCGATATAGAGCCAATTTTTTGCCATACGGTTCTCAGTTAGTCGGGCGAGTAAAAAACAATCCGCCATCTTATCACCCCCGATTTTATTGGCATACCCCAAGCCGCGATCGACGCTTGGCTGCGAGCGGTTTTTTTGGCTACCGGTCACGGCCAGAGTATGAAAGGTACGATATTCTGTTGGTGGCGAATTTTTTTCTGTAGCATCTTTAGTCGAGTGCTATTTTTTATCGGACCCATTTTCACTTTAAACAGCTCGCGGTGCTGGATGATCTCGATTGGCAGAGACGTCATTGCGCTGATGGCCCGCTGCAACCGGTCCGCTGAAGTGCGTTGGGCAAAGGCACCAATTTGCAGAAACACACCCCCGCTTGGCAAGTGGTCTATGGATCTTTCTTCGGCAGCCCGTACCTCCGGTATTGACAGTCGATCAGCGACGACGGGGGATACATTCGGCATTGGCGCCTCTACTCGGGTACTGGTCGGGGTGATCACCTCGATCTCGACCTCGGCGGTGCCGTGATCCGCAAAGCCGAGCTTGAGTGCTGCAGCATAAGACAGGTCGATAATACGCGAGGCATGAAACGGGCCGCGGTCGTTGATGCGCACAACGATGACACGCTGATTCGCCAGGTTGGTGACACGCGCGTAGGCCGGTATTGGCAGGGTACGGTGCGCGGCGGTCATGGCATACATATCATAGACCTCGCCATTGGCTGTTTTGCGACCGTGGAATTTACTGCCGTACCAAGAAGCTGTGCCAACCCGCTTGTAGCCTCTAGCAGTTGGCAGTAAGTGGTAGGTCTCGCCCAGCACGGTGTAGGGGTTGCTATTGCCGGCGCGGGTGACGGGCTCCATCTTGGGCACCGCATTGGCGATTAGGCGGGTGTCGACGAGTTCGCCGGCTCCGTCCTGGATGTCCATCTCGTCGATCACTCGGGGCGCTTGAGTACAACCGTGGATCAGCAGTGCGCCGATCAGCAGCGGGTATCCTCTAGCAAGGATTTTCTGGGCCACAGTACTGGCTCCGTATCAGTTCGCTTAATTGATAGACCGCCATGGCATATTTTACCCTCGGGTTGTAGCGGCTTATGACATAAAAATTGTACAACCCCAGCCAGTATTCGTCGCCGCTGCTGCCGTCCAGTAGCAGCGGCAGTGCGCGGCGACTGTCGTCGGCAGGTTCGAGCGGCGTCAGACCTCGGCGGCGCAATTCATCCAGCGTGATCGTAGGTCGGCCGAGCTTATTGACGGTGAAGTGCGTGTTGATCGCTAAGCGTTGACCAACGGCAATCTGATTGGCATTTTGAAGCTTGTTTTGGCGTTGTAACTCGACCATTGTGACGCCGTACTTGCTGGCG